>Ga0102589_1000067_pt1 | contig 295825 bp, 283 predicted proteins | sample AraplaMF_Col_mLB_FD_76858 | JGI IMG/M metagenome (GOLD analysis project Ga0102589, IMG submission 76858) | Arabidopsis root microbial communities from the University of North Carolina, USA - plate scrape MF_Col_mLB | ecosystem: Host-associated > Plants > Roots > Endosphere | place: USA... | reverse complement strand
GGGAGCAAGCTCCCTTCTGTCCGCTCGACTTGCATGTATTAGGCACGCCGCCAGCGTTCGTCCTGAGCCAGGATCAAACTCTCCGAGGTATGCAGGATGCATATCACACATGCGTTGCTACTACACGATGTAGTGAACTTAGCATGTGATCATTTCCTGCCTCGTCAGCGTTTGACTGACTACCTATGAAGTATCATAGGATTTTTTTATAAAAACTCGAATTAACAGGTACGTTTTGTCTTGTTTAGTTTTCAAAGATCATGTTCGTTATCGCTCAGAGGCGACTTTCTTAATATAACATTTGAGCACCGTGTGCGTCAAGTGTTTTTTAGAATTTCTTTTTGTCAGCTTTTCTTTCAAAGCAACTCAGTTGCTCGTTAGCGACGTTTAATAATATACCATCATAATATTCATGCGTCAATATCTTTTTTCACAAAATATCCTCGATGATAGATTTTTTGTCCCTTTGTCTCAATCGGCTCCACTTGAACAATTCCTTTTTCCACAAAGAAATCAATCATCACGCTAAGGTCAGGTGTAAAATACTTTAGATCAGGGTGGGCAAGAAGCTCACCAAAAAGCCATATATCCTTCTGTTCCATGACATGACGCAAATGAGCGGCACCAATTTCTGCTTTTGAATGGATCAAAAAATCATTTGCTAAAAATAAAAGTTCTAAACGCTTATGCAGACTTTCATGACTTTCAATCAGTTCTGAATAAAGTTTGTATACTTCGGGCTCCATATGACGCACTTGGTTCCAAACGGTCACTTCTGGGTGGAAGCCTTTATCAATTACTTCAATACGTGCTAAGTGATGCAGGGCATGCACAATGGAATTATATGCATCAAGGAATTGATTTGACTCAAAAAATGCTTTTCCTTCTATATATCTGCGAATGAGCTTGCCATATTCTAAACCGATTTTGAGCTTGCGGTTTGAAAACGGGAATGTACTTAGTTCATCAATTAAGTTGAAAATATATTCATTTCGATCAAACAGGACTTTTCCATTCAAAATCCAATCGATGATTCGTCGGTTAGTACCAAGGGTAATCCATTCCTTCAGTTGATCATCTGTGACAACGTTTAAAGAAGCTGTTTGGTGATCGGATTCATAGTGCTTGATAAATAACGGTTCTTCCGCTTCTTTTACGATGACTAAAAGTGCTGCATCAAAGTTATCCGTCTCAGAAGATACTTTATGTCTTCTTTCTACTATAATCACAGCTAATGTATCTGGATGGCTTGCTCTCTCTTGATAAATAGGACGGAGAAGATTTTCCATAGTGATTCCTCCAATACTCGGGTGTAAAGTTCTTCTCTAATGCTATGTATTTCTCCTCATAGAATCAAAATTCCTTCAATACATGAAAAAAGATCATTGAATCATTATAAGCAATTTATTCACAAAACTCTATAACTAATTCAAACGGAAAGGTAAAATGTGCTATATTGGAGACAAGGGGGACTAGGGATGGCGAAATACTCCAGTAAGATTAATAAAATCAGAACATTTGCACTTAGTTTGGTTTTTGTTGGCTTTCTGATCATGTATATCGGTGTGTTCTTCAAGGAATCGATCTGGCTGTCGACTTTCTTTATGCTGCTCGGCGTCTTATCGATTGGATTAAGTACAGCCGTTTACTTTTGGATTGGTATGCTTTCTACGAAGGCAGTACGTGTCGTTTGTCCAGGCTGTGAGAAGGAAACAAAAGTGCTTGGGCGTGTGGACATGTGCATGCATTGCAGGGAGCCGCTTACACTTGATCCAGCATTAGAAGGTAAAGAGTTTGATGAATCCTACAATCGAAAAAAGTCATAAAAATAAGCTGACCATTTAACCGGTCAGCTTTTTTCATTAATGATTTTCTTTTTTCGCACATTCTTGACAAGTTCCATAGATCTCCAAGCGATGATGACTAACTGTAAAGCCCGTCACATGGGATGCAAGCTGTTCAACTTCATCAAGGCCAGGATAGTGAAAGTCCACGATTTTTCCGCAGTTTTCACAAATCGCATGGTAGTGGTCAGATGTCGCAAAATCAAATCGGCTTGAGGAATCACCATACGTTAATTCCTTTACTAATCCAGATTCCCGGAAGACTCGTAAATTGTTGTAAACCGTTGCGACACTCATATTTGGAAATTTTCCTTCAAGTGCTTTATATATATCGTCTGCGGTTGGGTGAGTCATAGAATTTACGAGAAACTCCAAGATGGCATGGCGCTGCGGAGTAATTCGAACACCGGTTTCTTTTAGAGCATCTAAAGCGTCTTTTAGTTCGTGAGCAGCCATTTCATCATGCACCTCTCTTCAAAAATATTCTTATATTGTAATCTTTATAAATAGTGTACCCCCAGAGCCGAAACTTTGTCAATTACAATCCTCTTTTTTACCTATTCTTCTTTACAAAAAAGACCGGCATGACTGCCGATCTCATCCTGTTAGGATATTAAGCGTGAGCTTTCAATTCCTCAAGCGCTTCCTCCACGTGGTCTTTTACCTTTACTTTTCGCCATTCTTTCACAAGCGTGCCTTCTTTATTAATAAGAAACGTTGAACGCTCGATTCCCATATATTCTTTGCCAAAGTTCTTTTTCAGCTTCCATACGCCAAAGGCTTCAGACAATTTCTGTTCATCGTCTACAAGAAGCAGGAACGGCAAATCATGTTTTTCTTTAAACTTTTGGTGCTTGTCCTGACTGTCTGGGCTTACGCCGATAATGACAGCATCTAGTTCTGCAAAGCTTTGATGGCGGTCGCGGAAATCACATGCTTCTGTTGTACAGCCTGGTGTCATATCTTTTGGATAGAAATAAAGAACAATATGTTTTCCTTTAAAATCAGAAAGCTTTACTTTCTCCCCATTGTCACCGGTTAATTCAATGTCAGGTACTTGCTGCCCTACTTCGATTGTCATGACACAATCCCTCCAACCTATTTTTTAATTAGCCTATCCAATTTTGAGAGGATATTCAACTAAGGACGCTTGCATCGGCATGTTAAAATAATGATAGACGACGTGATACGTTGAGATAGGAGGCTATTTATGAAATTCACAGAATCAGAAAAATTACATCAAGAGGCGCTGGAGCACATTGTTGGAGGTGTCAACAGCCCGTCTCGTTCATATAAGGCAGTAGGCGGCGGTTCACCCGTTGCGATGGAAAGAGGAGAAGGCGCTTATTTTTGGGATGTTGACGGAAACCGCTATATCGACTATCTAGCAGCATACGGTCCAATTATTACAGGACACGCCCACCCGCATATTACAAAAGCCATCACGAAAGCGGCTGAAACAGGTGTCCTTTACGGAACACCAACGAAGCATGAAGTCACTTTTGCTAAAATGCTGAAGGAAGCCATGCCTGCTTTGGACAAAGTTCGTTTTGTCAACTCAGGTACAGAAGCGGTGATGACAACGATTCGAGTAGCTCGCGCATATACAGGCAGAACAAAAATTATTAAGTTTGCCGGATGCTATCACGGCCACTCTGATCTTGTACTAGTGGCAGCAGGCTCTGGTCCTTCCACTTTAGGAACACCTGATTCCGCGGGTGTACCAAAGAGTATCGCCAATGAAGTCATTACCGTTCCATTTAATGATATTGACAGCTATAAAGAAGCATTGGATCGCTGGGGCGATGAAGTAGCTGCTGTCCTTGTCGAGCCAATTGTCGGGAACTTCGGCATCGTGGAACCTAAGGACGGTTTCCTGCAGCAGGTCAATGACCTCACACATGAAAAAGGCGCACTGGTGATTTATGATGAAGTCATTACCGCTTTCCGCTTTATGTATGGCGGTGCACAGGACTTGCTTCAAGTAAAACCTGACCTTACTGCATTAGGAAAAATTATTGGCGGCGGACTTCCTATCGGTGCTTACGGCGGTAAAAAAGAAATTATGGAGCAAGTTGCTCCGCTTGGACCAGCCTATCAAGCTGGCACAATGGCAGGAAATCCTGCATCCATTCTTTCAGGTATTGCCTGCTTGGAAGTGTTAAAAGAAGATGGCGTTTACGAACGTCTTGATCAGCTTGGCGCTATGTTAGAAGAAGGCATTTTAACCCATGCCAAAAAGCATCAAGTAGATATTACAGTGAATCGCTTAAAAGGTGCTCTCACAATTTATTTCACAACAGAAACGATTGTGAACTACGAGCAGGCTGAAAATACGGATGGCGAAATGTTTGCCCGCTTCTTCAAATTAATGCTCGCGCAAGGCATTAACCTCGCTCCTTCTAAATATGAAGCTTGGTTCTTAACAATTGCACATACTGAAAAAGATATTTCCGAGACGCTGCAAGCAGTAGATCATGCGTTTGCACAGCTGAAACAATCATAATGAAGTCCAAAACAGGCGTAAAAACATGCGCCTGTTTTTTTATTGACCAGCTCTTGTTTGTCAAAAGCGTGCGAATCTGTTACATTTCTTCTCAATACCTTCTTTTGATGTTTTCATGAACTTTCAAAAATCACTTGAATATTTCGGAAGACCGCTGTATATTACTTAGTTGTTTCATCAAAATATGAATGATAAATGACGAGTGATCATCTATTATCGAAAAGAAAGGAATGCAGGGACAAAACCAATGAAACTTGGAGCCCGTATTTTAAAAACTGGTATTGCCATTGTACTCGCGCTTTACCTGGCAACATGGCTTGGGTTGCCAACGCCCGTCTTCGCGGGAATTGCAGCTGTATTTGCTATCCAGCCATCTATTTATCGATCTTTTTTAACTATTGTTGATCAAGTGCAAGCCAATATTATTGGAGCAGCACTTGCCATTACGTTCGGTCTGCTTTTTGGCACAGGACCAGTCATTATCGGTTTAACCGCCGTCATGGTTATCGCCATTAATTTAAAGCTGAAGATTGAACACACAATTCCAATTGCACTTGTAACCGTCATCGCGATTTTAGAAAGTGCAGGGGATCATTTCCTTTCCTTTGCCTTAATTAGAACAGCTACTGTGGTGTTAGGAGTTCTTTCTTCATTTTTAGTGAATTTAATCTTCCTGCCGCCAAAGTATGAAACAAAGCTTGTTCATCACATTATGGAAAATACGGAGGAGATTTTAAAATGGATCCGTCTGACCTCCAGACAGTCTACTGATCATTCCACTTTAAAGGATGACATCGATCAAATAAAAGAACGCATGATCAAATTAGATCACATTTACTTGTTATACAAAGAAGAACGAAGCTATTTAAAGAAAACCACCTATGTCAAATCAAGAAAGCTTGTTTTGTTCAGGCAGGCCATTATGGCATCAAATCGCGCGCTATATTTGCTGAAAAAGCTTCATAAATTAGAAAATGAGATTCATTTGATGCCAGAGCATTTCAGGGAAAGCCTAACGGATGAAATTGATTATTTACTGTATTGGCATGAGCGCACCTTGATGAAATTCGTCGGAAAAATGAAGCCGCAGGACGATGAATTTCAAAATGAATGCTCTCTTCGCCTTGAGACGTTAACGAAATCATTTATTCAGCATCAGCAAAACCAAGAAAACGACTTACTCGATTACAATATGCTGAATGTCATGTCCAGCATCATTGAGTACCGTGATGAATTAGAGCATTTAGATACATTGATTACAAGCTTCCAGACGTATCACCCAAAAGATAGTGAAATTGAGACAGAAGAAAAAGAAGCATAAACAGAAAAGACCGATTCCTAGAATCGGTCTTAAATTGTTGACAAAGAGCTAAAATGATCTTGATTTTATCTCTTTGTCTTCTTTTCAGCGTGCTCTGAAAACCTTTGCAGTCTAGGAAGAACGAGTACTGGAGCGGAGCGAATTGAGTATTCGTGAGCACCGGCACGCAGGACTGACACCGAATGCGAGGGTTTGTCAGTGCGCTGAGACCGAATGCGAGGGTTTGTCAGTGCGCTGAGACCGATTCTGAGAATCGGTCTTATTTTATTTTCTTCATTTTAGGATCCAGTGTGTCTCGTAATCCATCCCCCATCAGGTTAAAGCCTAAAACAGTCAGCATGATTGCTATCCCTGGGAAGAATAATGTCCAAGGGGCTTGAACGAGATAAGGTCTCGCGTCGGCGAGCATTTTCCCCCATTCTGGACTTGGCGCCTGTGCACCCAATCCTAAAAAGCCTAAAGCCGCTGCCTCAATAATTGCGGTTCCGATCGCTAGCGTCGCCTGTACGATGACCGGCACCATACTATTTGGCAGAATGTGGCGCAGCACGATGCGGCGGTGTGACATCCCAACCGCCTTTGCTGCCAGCACGTATTCTTCTTGTTTAATACTCAGCACTTTTGAACGAACGAGCCGTCCAAAGGTTGGGACATTGATAATCGCAATGGCAATAAGGGCATTTTGTAAGGAGGGGCCTAGGATGGAGACAATAGCAATCGCTAAGAGAATGCTAGGAAAAGCAAGTAAAATATCAAACAATCTTGAGATCACAGCATCTAGCACTCTTCCGCCATAGCCAGCTATCAATCCAAGCAGTGTGCCTAAAATGACAGACCCGAGAACCGAGAAGAAACCGACCCATAAGGAAATCCGTGCTCCATGCACAACTCTTGAAAAGATATCTCTACCGAAATCATCTGTACCAAACCAGTGTGCAGCTGAGGGGGCACTAAATCGCTCACCAAGTGATTGTTCATTGATTCCATAAGGAGCAATGAGCGGTGCAAAGATCGCTAGGATGAGAAATAAAAAGACAATCACACTGCCAATGACCGCCAGCTTGTGCTGAAAGAACTGTTTCATTGATTCAAGAATCAATGATTGAGGGCGTTCATCTTTTGGCTGAGGTGGGTCAAGCTCTTTTTGTGCTTCCATATTGTCACTCTCCTTCCCTAACCTAATATTTAATCCTTGGATCAATAACCGCATACAAGATGTCCACAATGAAATTGATTAGGACAAATATGAGCGCAACGACGAGAATGCCTGTTTGAATGACTGGGTAATCACGATAACTGATGGCGTCATATATATACCGGCCAATCCCCGGCCAAGCAAAAATGGTTTCTGTTAAAATCGCTCCACCAAGCAAGAGGCCTGTCTGAAGACCAATAATCGTCAAGATCGGAATGAGCGCATTTTTCAGACCATGCTGATAAATGATAAAAAATGAACGTACCCCTTTTGCTTTTGCTGTTCGAATAAAGTCTGAATGAAGCACTTCCAGCATACTTGCCCTTGTAATTCTCGCAATAATCGCTGCAGGGATTGTGGCGAGTGCTGTACTTGGTAAGATCAAATGCTTGATGCTGTCAGCGAATTGATCAAACCGGCCTTGCAAAAGCGTGTCCAGTGTGTGAATATACGTAATCGACTCGACTGGATTCCTTACATCTTCTCGACCCGTTGTCGGCAAAATACCTAACTCGATCGAGAACAGCCACTGCCCCATTAAGCCTAACCAGAAAATCGGCATGGACACTCCGATGAGTGCAATAAACATCGCGGCATAATCAAAGAAAGAATGCTTAAACCAGGCACTGATGATTCCGGCATTCACTCCCACAACAATCGCCAGCACCATGGCAAAAAAGGTCAATTCTAACGTCGCAAATAAGTAAGGCTTCATTTCCTGGGCAATAGCCGCTCCTGTACGAATGGAGGTCCCTAAATCCCCTTTTAAAAGGCCAAGCATATAATGACCGTATTGAACGTACCATGGCTGGTCTAAACCGAGCTGGATCGTTAATTGTTCTACTGCCTCTTTCGTTGCCCGCTGTCCTAAGATGACCTGCGCTGGATTTCCAGGTATAAAACGAATAATTGAAAACACGACCAATGTCATTCCGATCAGTACTGGGATGAGCATTCCTGCCCGCTTCATACAATAAGCAAACAAACAGCTTTCACCGCCTTTTTCTTTGTTTGAATAAGGGAGATACAAGATCTCCCTTATTTGCTTATTCGAAATATACGTCAGTTAAAGCCTCTGAACCAGTTGGATGCGGCTGGTAGCCTTTTAAATCATTAGATGCGGCAAGCATTGGGATTGAATGCACCAATGGAATCCAAGGCGCTTCGTCATGAATGATTTCCTGCGCTTTTTTATACAGCTCATTTCGTTTCTTTTGATCTGTGTCTGTTTGCGCTTCAATGAGGATGTCATGCATTTTATCGTTTTCGAAGAATGTATAGTTGTTACCGCCAATGCTATCTTTGTCCAGCAGTGTGTAAATGAAATTATCAGGATCGCCATTGTCTCCTGTCCAGCCTAATAAGAACACATCTGCTTCCCCTTTACTTGCTTTATCTAAATAGGTCGCCCAGTCATATGTCACAATTTCTGCTTTGACACCGACTTTTTCAAAATTTGACTGAATGACTTCTGCTACCTTCATCCCATCTGGCATGTATGGACGTGGTACAGGCATCGCCCAAAGTTTGATACGAAAGCCGTCAGGGAAGCCCGCTTCTTTTAATAGTTCTTTCGCTTTTTCTGGATCATACGGATATGGCTCAATGTCATCATTGTAGCCTTCTAAAGCTGGCGGCAATGGATTTTTTGCGGGCTCAGCAAGTCCGCCATAAAATGACTCAATAATCGATTCTTTATCGACCGCATAATTGAGTGCCTGACGAACCAGCTTGTTATCGAGCGGCTTTCTTGTGACGGTCAGTCCGATATAGCCTACGTTCATCGATGGTCTTTCAATGAGCTGGAGTGCTTTGTCGGTTTTAATGCCATCTAAATCTGATGGATTCACGCCATCCATTAAGTCGATCTCGCCTGTTTTCAAGGCATTTAAACGAGCAGAGTTTTCTGGAATGGAGCGGAAGATGATTTGATTCAGCTTTGGTTTATCCTTCTGCCAATAATCCTCATTCTTTTCTAACACGATACGGTCGTTTTGCTTCCACTCTTTAAACTTGAATGGTCCTGTCCCCACCGGATTTTCTCTAAATGAATCACCGCTTTTTTCAATAGCCGCTGGACTGGCAATGCCAAATGGTGACATAGCGATGTTTTTAAGGAATGTTGCCTGCGGGCGCTTTAGCTGAAATTCAATTTCATGCTCGCCTTTGACGATGATGTCTTTAATGACATGCCCTTTATCTTTTTTATAGCCGCCAAACATGCCATAGTAAGGGAACTTTTCTGCGTCTCCATTCATCCAGCGGTCAAAGTTGAATTTCACTGCTTCTGCGTTAAAATCTGTGCCATCGTGAAATTTCACACCTTCTCTTAAGTAGAACGTGTATGATTTTCCGTCCTTTGCAACATCCCATTCTGTTGCGAGGCCAGGATGGATGGTCGTGTCTTTCTCACCGTAATTCAAAAGCTTTTCAAATATATTCTCTGTGACCTTGAAGGTTTCACCTTCTGTCGTTGTGATTGGATCTAGTGAAGTGGAATCTCCCCCTCTGCCAAATACGAGGGTATCTTTTGTTGCCTTTTCTTCCGATGTCGGTGAAGACGAGCATCCCCCTAAAAAGAGCGCCAGTGCCAGCACAAAAATGAAACTACTGAATAACCATGTCTTCTTCATTGTGTTCCTCCTTTTGATATAAATAACACGCGGCTGCGTGCCCCGGTTCCTTCTCATACAAAGCAGGAACGGCTTTCAGGCATGTCTCCCATCTTTTTGGACACCTTTTGTAGAAAGGACAGCCGCCGCGTTCCGTCATTGTGATCTCTTCTGCTGCCACATCTTGCGACTCTAGTACGTGATCCATATGTGGAATGGATTTCAGAAGCAGCGACGTATAGGGATGAAGCGGGCTGTGAAACACCTCTTCGGCAGGCCCCATCTCGACAATGCGCCCAGCATACATGACGGCGATCCGGTCGCTCATATATCTGACAACCCCAAGGTCGTGAGAAATAAATAGATACGTCAGAGAAAGCGTCTTTTGTAATTCAAGCATCAAATTCAAAATTTGCGCTTGAACGGATACATCTAAAGCCGAAACTGGTTCATCGGCAATGACAAGACTTGGGTGCGTAATGAGCGCTCTAGCAATGCCAATACGCTGCCTTTGTCCGCCGCTGAATTGGTGCGCATAACGTTCCCCGTAGGAAGGATCAAATCCAACAATGTGCAGCATCTCTTTAACCCGTTTCCGTCTTTCTGCTTTCGTCCCATGATGATGAACAATCAGCGGTTCCTCTAAAATATCTTTGATTTTCATTCTCGGATTTAAAGAAGCATAAGGATCTTGAAAGATCATTTGAATATCTTTTCTTAAGGAACGCATGTCTCGTTCTTTCAGAAGGGTGATCTCCTGCCCTTTTAATTGAATAGAGCCTGACGTCGGTTCAGTCAATCTCATCAAGCTTTTGCCAAGTGTTGATTTCCCGCAGCCTGATTCACCAACAATGCCAAGCGTTTCTCCTTCCTTCACGTGAAAGGAGACTTGATTTAAAGCCAATGTCAATTGTTTATGTTTAGAAAAAAAAGCAGCTGTGTCATACCGTTTTGTCAGCTGATTCACTTGCAAAAGTGGGTGACTCAGTGTCTTCTCCTCCTTCCATTAGAAAACATGCCACGCGGTGATTCTGTTCAATAGATTGTAAGGCTGGATCTTTTTCAAGACATTGCGCCATTTGATATGGGCAGCGTGGTGCAAATTGACAGCCGGACCGGATGGCACCTGGCTTAGGCACATGACCTGCAATAGAGATGAGTTTTTCTTTTTTCTCTTTAAACGATGGAACTGAGGCGAAAAGACCTTTCGTGTAGGGATGCAGAGGTTTTTGAAAAATACGGTCAACGGTTCCTTCTTCTACAATTCGACCGGCATACATAATCATGACTCGCTGGCATATTTGCCGCACCACGCCTAGATCGTGAGTAATAAATAAAATAGCAGTGTCCATCTCTTCGTTCAGCTTTTTGAGCAGACGAAGGATTTGCGCTTGGATGGTGACATCAAGTGCAGTTGTCGGTTCATCAGCGATCATGAGCTTTGGGTGACAAAGCATTGCCATTGCAATCATCACACGCTGGCGCATACCGCCTGATAATTCATGTGGATATTTTTTCAGCAGCGATTCTGCTTGCTTCAACCCAACTGTTTGAAGCAGATCAATCGCCTTCGCTTTTGCTTCTTTTTGACCGATTGATTGATGTGTGAAAAGGGCTTCCGTCATTTGTTTGCCGATGGTCATTAATGGATTCAGAGAAGTCATGGGCTCTTGGAAAATCATCGAAATGTCATTTCCTCTTATCTCTCGCCACTGTTTCTCTGAAAGTGACAGCAGATTTTGCCCTTCGAAATGAACCTCGCCCGTTGTATCGGTTTGCTGATTCAGACCCATCAATGACATGCTTGTGATGCTTTTCCCGCAGCCAGATTCGCCCACAATTCCTAACGTTTCCCCTTTTTGTATCGAGAACGATATGTGATGGACGATGGGCACTTTTTGCTTTTTCTGCTGAAACGCAATGGACAGCTGTTTGACATCTAGCAGCACGTCTTGTTCTTTCACATATTCACCACCCCGTCATACTTTTTAAAATTGTATTGAGACAAGCTGGGAAATATGTCATGTTTTTGACAAGCATAAAAAAGCCTATCCGCTAGAATCGGATAGGCTTCTACTAATTTAATGTTTGAATGGTAAATAAATGACGATAGTGACTGTCTTGGTTCATTAATTCTTCGTGTGTTCCTTTTTCCACTATTTCGCCTTGTTCCATGACCACAATTTGGTCAGCGTGTGTAATGGTTGATAAGCGGTGTGCGACAATAAAAGTTGTGCGATCCTTCGCCAGCTTTTGCATCGCTTCTTGAATGTAATGCTCACTTTCTAAATCAAGTGCAGACGTCGCTTCGTCTAAAATCAACAGCGGTGGATTTTTTAGAAATACCCTTGCAATGGAAATCCGCTGTTTTTGTCCGCCTGAGAGCTTTACGCCCCGTTCTCCTACTTTCGTGTCATATCCTTCAGGAAGAGACATAATAAAATCATGTGCATTTGCCGCTTTTGCAGCCGACACGATTTTTTCAAAAGGTGCTTCAGGGTCACCAACCGCAATATTTTCTTTAATCGTGTCACTGAATAGGAATGTATCCTGCAGCACCATTCCGACTTGATTTCGAAGACTTCTTGCTTTGTACTCTTTGATATCAATGCCGTCAATTTCAAGTGACCCGTTTGTGACATCATAAAACCTTGGAATTAAGCTGACGAGTGTCGATTTTCCTCCGCCACTCATTCCTACAAGGGCAACCGTTTGTCCTTTTTCTACTTTTAAGGAGATATTGTGCAGAATCTCTTCCTGCGTGTGTTCATAACGAAACGACACATTTTTAAACTCGACCTCTCCTTTTAAATGATTGGCTTCTTTTGCATTCGGCCGGTCTGTGACCTCATATGGCTCATCAATAAACTCAAAGATCCGATCCATTGACGCAACGGACTGGGTTAACGTCGTAGATGAGTTAATGAGACGGCGAATCGGATTGTACATCCGGTCAATATAGCCGACAAAGGCGATCATGGTCCCGATCGACAGCGATCCGTTAATTACTGTGTAGCCCGCAAATGCAATGATTAACAGCGGCGCAATGTCGGTGATGGTATTGACGACAGCAAATGTTTTGGCGTTCCAATTCGTATGGTTGATTGCTTTGTTTAAGAAATTTTTGTTTTCATCATGAAAATTCTCTTGTTCATATTCTTCAATCGCAAAGCTGCGAATGACCGGCATTCCTTGTACCCGCTCATGCAGGTGTCCTTGCACTTCAGCCAGCGCCTGTGACCGCTCTTTTGTCAGCTTGCGCAGCCGTCCGTAAAAATACTTTACTGCAAACGCGTATAGTGGAAAAATAATGACAGACACGATCGTGAGCTTCAGATCCAGTGTACACATAATGGCGATCACGATCAGTACAGTCATCATATCCAGCCAAATGTTCATGAGACCTGTGATAACAAATTCCTTTGTCTGCTCCACATCGTTGATCACTCTTGAAATAATTTCTCCTGTTCTCGTGTTGGCATAATAACGAAGACTTAGCTTTTGAATATGCGAGAACAGCTTCTCCCGAATATCAAACAATACTTTACTGCCTGTCCACTGCGCGTAGTATTGTCTATAGTATTCAACAGGCGGCCTCATCACTAAAAATAATACGAGCATGATTCCCATTATGATCAGTAGAGTTGATGTCTTTTCTTCAGGCGACCCCGAGCCTTGAATGACATCATCAATGACATACTTTAAAAGCAGAGGCAATGTTAACGGAATCGAGAATTTAATCATCCCGATGACCATTGTCAATGCAATCTGTTTTTTATACGGTGTTACAAAAGCCATGTAGCGTTTAATGACCCCCATGTAAATCTCCTTCCCAATCTATCAGTGCCTCTTATCCGTACGCAGTCAAAAACCTGTTAGCCTAAAAAGCCAAACAGGTTTTTTGATGCTCTTGCTTATTTTGTATAATGTAAAAAACGTTCATACCACATATCCACAAATTCAGGAGCAAACGGACCTTTCCGCTGGTGAATCCAATGCAGTAATGTATTTAGATGCTCTCTTAAGATACTATCGATTTCTTTTGGATAATTCATCTGCCTCTTATGATCTGCATATTCGTCCTCATCCAAAATATTGTACGTCATGTCTGGAAAGACTTTGACGTCTAAATCGTAATCAATATACTTAATTGCCTCATCATCTGTCGCAAAAGGAGAGCTGATGTTGCAGTAGTAATATACCCCATCATCTCTAAGCATCCCAATTACATTAAACCATTGTTTTGCATGGAAATAGCAAATAGCCGGTTCTCTCGTCATCCAAGTACGGCCGTCGGATTCAGTCACCATTGTACGGTCGTTTGCACCAATGATACACAATTCCGTTGCTTTCAGAATGGTGGTTTCATTCCAAATCCTGTGGATCAAGCCATTATGTTTATAGCTTTGAATTTGGATGGTTTCTCCTTCCTTGGGATAGCCCATATTTTCTCCCCTACTTTCTATAACAAACAAACCTAACAGTCCAAAGACCTAATTTCCCAACTAAACATGTCTCTATTATATTATACCGTTACATCATTAAAAAATGAAATGAAAAAGCCATTCAACCCAATTGAACGGCACACTGATTTACATCACGCTAGAACTCTTTTCCATCTGTTTATATGAATTGATGACCTCTTCTGTCTGTTTTGTAAATAAGGTTTGCACTTTTTGCAGTTCCTCACGTTTCTGTTTGATCTGAACACAAAGCCTGTGCCACTCTTCTTTTTTTTCATCCTGCAGCAATTGTTTTTCTGTTTCTAAACATAGATCGAGTTCTCCCTGCACGTCGAGCAGCTGATCCATGAGCTGCATTTGTTCTTTTACAAGCTGATCGAAATCAGACATCTAACTCCTCCCTTTTCATCGAATCCACTTTTTGTCTGTATACCATTTCTTGAAAGAAGGAGGAAATCCTTTGACTGTTTATGTAGAGGTTTTACAGGTTTTGTCGGATGGTGGTGCGAGGCAAAAAGAAAAGCACTTCATTCGTATATGAAGTGCTTTCCTTTGTTTCAGTGATTAGCTGTTTTGTTGTTTGTTTTGCTCAGCTTTTTGGTTGTATTTTTTTACATGCTGTGCGTCAGTCTCGCTAGCAAATTCAGTGCCGTATTGACCACCTTGTGCAGCAGCTTGGTTTTGTTTCTTCACTTGTTGTGCGTTTGTTTTGTTTTGTTGTTGATCCATCATTATCACCTCCACGCACATTAATTTGTGCAGAAGGTGTACATCCTATTCATGATTTTTTTAAACAAGCAAAGAACGTCCGCCATCCACAATAATCGTCTGGCCTCTAATCATGTCTGCTTTACCTGATACAAGGAATTCCACGCTGTCGACCATGTCTTTAATTTCCACCATTCGGCCGGCAGGTGTGTTTTTCTTCGCATCTTCTAAAAGCTCTTCACGGTTCGGGAAGTGCTTAAGTGCATCGGTATCGATCGCGCCGCCTGATACAGCGTTGACGACGATATTTTTTTGTGAAAGCTCAACTGAAAGGTAACGTGTCAAAGCTTCTAGTGCTGCTTTTGATACGCCGACTACTGTGTAATTTTCAAGGTAGCGAATAGAGCCAAGAGAGCTAATGCTGACGATATGTCCGCCGCCGTTTTTCTCCATTAGTTTTGCCGCTTCTTGTCCGCAGAATAACAAGGCTTTCGCATTGATATTCATCGTCCAGTCCCAATGATTTTCTTCAAGGTCCATAATTGGACGCTGAACACCTGATGCCGCATTATTTACAAATACATCTAAACGGCCAAAGGTTTCATCAATTTGCTGAAACATGTCTTTGATTTTCTCAGGCTGGCCTACATTGGCTTTAACAACCAATGTTTTAACACCCATCGCTTCAATTTCTTCCGCTGTTTCAAGTGCGGCTTTTTTGCTTCTCGCATAGTTAATGACAATGTCATATCCTTTTTCCGCGAGGCGAAGGGCCACTTCTTTCCCTACTCCTCTGCTGCTTCCTGTAATTAATGCACATTTACGTTGACTCATTATGGTTCATCTCCTGATTTGAATAGTTTTCGTTCATTCGCTTCACACTAATAGGAAAGTTCCTATTAGGAGGTTACATTCATGTATGTCGGACGCGATTTAAGCCAGCTTGGCATGATGTCCAAAGATCAATGGAAAGATACTGAGCTTGCTTACTTTCATCATGCTTTCCAACAAATTTTACCTTATTTGAATGAAGAAGGGCAATCTAAGTATCGAGAAATCATTTCAGAAATCGAAGACCGCGGGGGTCTGCACCGAAATGAAGCAGATTATACCCACGGTACAACGGTTAAATACGACTAGGCTGTTCAAGTGCCAGCTTCCAAATTTTTTGGTGTGAGACTGGCAAAGCATACGCCTCAAATTCTTCTGTTGTGACTTTTTTCAGCATCGTGTCATCAGATATAGAGGTAACTCGTCCAAAGAAAACAGAAATATTCCAGATGAGGTGGGTAAATACATGCTGGATGGTGCCTTCTAAATCACCAAGCTCCGCTTGTACACCCGCCTCCTCTTTTAAGAAATCAATCAGCTGCTCTTTTTCCGTTTTTCTTCCCTTTGTTGTTTCCATGTTAGGGAATTCCCATAAATTCGCAAGAAGGCCTGTACTTGGCCGCTTATGAATATATAGGTTGCCTGCGTCATCAAATAACACCGCTGCTGCCATTGATTTTGCAGTCGGTTTTTTCTTTTTGCTTTTCACTGGGAGCTCATGCTGAACGCCTTCCTCAAGTGCCGAGCAATGCATGTTCACAGGGCAAATGAGGCAGGCAGGGGATGTTGGGGTGCAAATGAGCGCACCTAGCTCCATCAGCCCTTGATTAAATTCTGACGGCTTTTCCCGGGAAATGAGCTGATCGACCGCAAATTCGAAAATATTTCTCGTTTTTGGTTTTGCAATATCATCCCATATGGACAAAATACGAGAAATGACCCTCATCACGTTGCCGTCTACCGCAGGATATGGCTTGTTATAGGCGATACTCAGCACTGCGCCGCTCGTATACGGGCCTACACCTTTAAGCTTTGAAAATTGCTCTTTCGTTTCAGGGACAATGCCACCGTAGGATTCATATACTTCTTTCACAGCTGCCTGTAAATTACGCACTCTTGAGTAGTAGCCAAGACCTTCCCATGCTTTCATGACCTTTTCTTCATCAGCTAAAGCGAGATCCTTCACCGTCGGGAATTGCTCCATAAACCGGTTGAAATACGGAATGACTGTATCCACTCTCGTTTGCTGAAGCATCACTTCTGATACCCAGACACGGTATGGATCTTGATTTTCACGCCATGGCAATGTTCGTTGTTCTTTTTCATACCAATCAATTAAATCATGCTGAAAGCCCGCAATATCTTTGCGGTCCAGCTTTTCTTGAATGTCTTTCATATCTATACTCCTTCTCATTGGACCGAGGGCTAACGTTCTGAATAGAACCTTATTTGTTGTATACTGTTTGTAGATACGTTAACATGTTACATTAAATCGGGATAAAGCAAAAGTGATTTTGCACATAGTCTTGATTGGAGACGTATACTTTGTATGATTGTTCCTAAGCATGACAACTAGGAGGTAATCAATTGGACACTGGTACTCATGTAGTAATGGGCATTTCTCTTGGGGGACTTGCACTTTTAGATCCAGCCGTCAGCGCAGATCCACACATGGCACACGCCGTAATGATCGCGACCATCGCCGGCTCCCAAGCACCAGACATTGATACTGTGCTAAAACTAAAAAATAATGCGGTTTATATAAGAAATCACCGAGGATTTACACATTCCATTCCGGCTGTACTGTTTTGGTCATTGCTGATCCCGGCTGTGATTTTTCCATTTGTGCCAGGGGCGAATTTACTTCACCTTTGGTTATGGACACTATTAGCCGTTGTGCTTCATGTGTTTGTCGATATTTTCAACGCATACGGTACGCAGGCCATTCGTCCATTTTCGAAGAAGTGGGTAGCGCTAGGGATCATTAATACGTTTGATCCGTTTATCTTTTTTACACATCTTGTCGCCATTGTCGTTTGGGCGATTGGCGGACATCCCGGCTATACGTTCATAACGCTGTATGCGGTGATATTCTGTTACTATGTCGTCAGGGTGATCATGCAGCTTCAGATTAAACGTCAGCTGCGTGCACGATTCGATGAAATTGAAGAGATTATTATTTCGCCTACAATGAAGTTCAGACAATGGCGCATTGCCGTGAAATGTAAATCCTCTTTCCATGTTGGGCGCAGTATGAATGGAGAGGTCGTCATTTTAGACACCTTTAACCGAGTGCCGGTCCCTGATACTGAAATTATGAAAATTGCTAAGCAAGATGAAAACATTTCAGCCTTTCTCTCCTTCTCCCCTGTCTACCGGTGGGAAGTGGATAAATTCAAGGATCATTATGAGGTACGGTTCATTGATTTGCGCTACCGCAGCAAAGGTCATTATCCTTTTGTCGCGATCTGCCATATTGACATGGATCATCAAATCAAAAATTCCTATACCGGCTGGATTTTCAGTGAAGAAAAACTGCAAAAAAAATTAAGACTCGGCTCTGTGTGAGCGAGTCTTTTTTTGTTGTGTAGAGCTTGGATTTAGGTGGATAGATATTTGAATTTATGTAATTCGCAGAAACTGTGAACTATGCACTTATGTTGAGTGCGATACCAGGCTTTCCTGTCTTTTCCCACCATTCACCATTTCAATCCATGCACTCATGTTGAGTGCGACTATTTGAACCTGTCCTTTTCGTCCATCCAAACGAATTTCAATCCACGCACTCATGTAGAGTGCGACCCCTTTAATGCCTTTTTCTTTTGCAAGGTTCATATTTCAATCCACGCACTCATGTAGAGTGCGACAACCGAACGACTTCATAGAAAAGCAGAAAGAGTGGATTTCAATCCACGCACTCATGTAGAGTGCGACTGTGAGAACTGTTGATGTACAGTTTGATATTGAATTATTTCAATCCACGCACTCATGTAGAGTGCGACTACATTACGCATTTAAACAAGCAGGCGTTTCTTTAGATTTCAATCCACGCACTCATGTAGAGTGCGACGGAGTGGCAAGGAATACAATATACAAAATCAAAAGGATTTCAATCCACGCACTCATGTAGAGTGCGACTGCGATTTTCGCCCTAATTATAACATTTTTTAGGGAATGATCGTCAAACCCCTTAAGTTTCTATATAGGAATTAAGTTTTCACCCCTGAAAAATATACATTTTTTCTCATTTTTGTCGAATGAAACGGTGCGAATGTTCCAGGGATTTTATGTTCACCTCACATTCGCACTTAATCTTATAAAATGGCGTCGTCCATTTTAAGTCTTCCATAACCCACATTTGTTTTAGCACCGATTCCTTCGTGTTCTAAAGCGCCTAGTAAGATGGTTTTGGCGAGTTCGAGCCATTCCGCATCTTCAGGTAGATTCTTTTTTGTTTTCAATAGAAGTTGAAAGCGGCCGTTGACCACCGTTAAGAAATGAATCGGTGTTGGTGAGTCATCGTCTCGAGGGGCTGGAACACTTCCCCCTTTGTTCACCTTATCTAGCTTGACGCTGTTGTAGTCTGAATGATGTGGTGTCATCACATCCACTTTGAATGCTTCTCCTACCGTCTCAGGCATCATGAGCGCATCATGAAATTCGATGATGCCGGCACGTTCGTTTGTTCCAAACAATTTGTTGTAATCACTACCACCTTGTTTTAGTTCTGGAAAGTTTTCACCTAATACAGAATGGGCATAATGAGAGGTTACACCTTTTAAAGCAGTTCCTGGTAAGTAAGGAACGCCGTATATCGGGTGTAATAACAATCCCGTTTCAAGCACACCCTCTCCTCCATGTCCAATGACTAACGGCGATATGGATTTGACTAGGCATGTGGGGTTCGTATCGGCATAATATCGCTCCACAAATTTTTCATACAACAAGTGATTGTTTTTTTTCCACTGTTCTTGATGTACACTAATCACATTTTCATAAAATGACTGCTTCTTCGAACTGTCCTTTATGATGTTCGACAATGTAGAACCATCAATCTCCCATTTGCTTTTGTTTAAGGTTAATGACAGATTCATTGGATGTCCTCCACATTTTCCGCCCCTTGTTCCACCTTTAAAATAGATTCCGCATATCTTTTTAACCAAACAGATGCACTTAAAGCTTGTCTTGATTTGATTAAGTAATTTCGATTAGAAGCTGACCAATCTCCTTGTATATCTAGTGTTTCTTTTATATCCTGAACGAATTGTTGATAAGCATTTCCTTTTTTTGATTTTGCTTCAAAAAATGTAATGGTGAGCCTTAATCCATTTGTTAAGATCATTGAGGCGAATCTGTGACAGAGTTGTCCATATTGATTTGAGAAATTCTCCTCATTCGTTTTAGCATTCATCACATGTTGATACGCTTTTTCAGCATAATGATGTTGAATGAGTTTCATGATCCCTCCCCTCCTGTCATACGCCAGGATACTCTTCCTTTACCTACGATTGTGTTTCCACCTAATTGAAGATACATCTGTTTTTCTAGTTGATTTAAAAGTTGGTGTCTAACAGATAAATCATTGCTTCCATCAACACGATCACACCACATGAGCCCATAAAATATGGCTTCTGCCGGTACATACTCTTCATACCAGAGAGCTCCTTTACTAACTGTTTGGGTTTCATGATCAATTCTAATACGAGGTGTCACTTCAGAATTCATGGTGACAATGTATTGAAAAACGTCATCACTTACAATCACAAATCGTTCTATCCAAAGAGTTTGTGATTGTTTATCGTCGAATAAAAGTTTGGCCATCTGTTCAGCAAAATCGGTTAGTTGTGGAGATTTTTTCGCAGCCCCTTGAAATTCACCTAGATATAATTCGTCATTCTCTACTAATTTAGAATTCATGGTGACTAGCGTGCTTGATTCTTCTATGAGATCAGGGATATCCAGCGATACGCCTAATGCTTTTGCATCGCGGGCTAATCTTTTCAATATGAGTGGACTTGCCACATATCCAAATGTACCGTATCTACTCGCCACCGGGAATGAAAATAACCGGCCATCTGTCATTACGACTGCTCCTGCGCTTCCATCTTGATCTCCTTGTGTACCAAATACTTTTTGTACGAATGTGTCTTGTCCTTTCGCGCGATAATGCTCACGCTGCACGCCTTTGATACTGCTTCCAGGTATAATCGGCCATTCTGTTACTTTTTCTCGTTGAATAGGCATATCAATCACGCCAACTCCTTCACCCGCTCCAATATGAAGGGGGGATAAACAATGTATCCAAAACCAACGGCTTGCTTCCATCGTCTCACTCCTCTTATTCATTCGGTTTCCATGTTCCCCAAAGTGCTAATCCGCAGCCATCTTCACGATCAAACGCTTCTTTGCGCCGGTTACGATCGGATACTGATTGAAGCCACATTTTTTCAGCCAGTTCTGCTGGATCTCCTTCTTCTACTGTAAAGAAGTATACGCTACCTGCGGGGACTAAGCGGCGTATTGCTTTTTCACGCCCTTTGTCTTTATTTGCTAAGCTCCATCCAGAGATCGGCTGCCAATGCGGAACAGATGCCCAAACCAATTTCAGTCGTACATTTGTATCAAATAGTGGTTTTGACATGAGCTGTTCATCCAGCCATCCGGGCTGCCATCCTTTACTGAAATAAGCAGGTGTCGCCAATATCATGCGAACATACGGCTTGTTCTTAAGCGATTCTTTAATCATATCTGGGCATGTCCAATCTTGTTGGTATACATGTGGCCGGTCTTCTATATGAGCCAGCCGCCTTTCACCACCGATTGGGTGAAGACTTGAGAAAGGCTTTAATCCTTCTGACTCTTCAGTAGATAACTCTATTCCTGCCTCCAGTTTAAAGTCATCTGGGAATAAGAGCGATTCTGTTGAAAATAGATGCTGATCTTTTGCCTTTTTACTGCCAGTTTCCACCTCAATTTGTGTCCGTTCCTGACGCTGTAATGCTGGAATAAATGCAGGTGGTGCATCATTTTTGAACGAATGATTTTCCTTCTGCATGTGTTGGTATTCAGTCAAGGCTTCCTTCACCTGACTCTCATCCACTGCGTCTGTCAGCCAGTTCACCATCCACTTTAGTGATACAAAAGCAGGCGGCGATTTCATTTTTTTACGAGCACCAGCTCCAATTGGTGGCCATAATGTCTCACTAAAACGGCCTGTTTTTCCTGTACCAAAAAAGCCCTGTCCTTCCGACATCATTGGCTTTGGTCTCACTTGATAAATGCCATACTCATCATCAAATAACTCAAGGTCATGAGGCATTGGCACATATAAATGATCATGCCAACGATATAAAGGACCTCGCACAAGAGATTTTGCATAATAAGAAAGTGGCGTCGTGTGTTTGATTGATTGTCGTTTCTTCGCTAAAGCTGTACGAAGTGTTCCTGCGACCACACTTGGCGGAACATCGTTTAGTGAACGCGCCCGTATACCTGGTACACTTTGAAATGGGCGTGCATCACGAATAAGCAGCGGATCAAGCGGTTGAATGTGAAACCATCTTTCAGGCATGTCCACTTACCTCCTCCAGTTGAAGAGCAATGATCATACATTCAGCGATTGTATGTAATTCTTCTAATGTATTCTTCTTCGGTATATACTTCGCAATCAATTGATCGATCCACTCTTTCGTTTCTTGCTCTGTTTTTGCTTCCGTTTTCTTTTTGAATGCAAGACGTCTTATCTCTAGTGGAATGAGTTCATCTAAAATTTCCGGCTGTTTTCTAAAAGAAGACTGTTCGTATGTTTGATACAACTCTCGTAAGCCATATGCAAAGCCAGATGTGAAATAAGACTGTTTTAACCACGCCGTCATCTCTTGGATAGAGGCCACTGGATCTATTTGAAATGAAACTGAGATATTCATTGTGTCTCCTCCGCCTCGCTTTTGGAAATGAATCGCTAATGAATTCCGCTCTTGTTTCGCATATTGTTCAGCCTGACGTGCCATGCTTCTTACTTCTTCAAGAGGCTCAAGCATATGGACGATGGCGATGCCAATTGAAATCGAAGGAGGTATTTCACTATGTTGATGAGCCTTCATCGTTGAAACAAATTCTCTTTGTAATTTCCCAGCTGCTTCTAAGCATTGGTGCACCGGTACATAAGCCATGACATCATCTCCACCGCCATAGATCAATGTACCTTCACATTTGGAAATAATCCCACGAGCCTTTGAAGCAAAAGTTGAGAGCGTTTTAGAAAATGCAATATGGCTTTCTACATGCTGTATATTTCGCAGTTGGCTGCCCATCTTATCTCCATCCGCCATGAGAAAGGCATAGTAAGGTGAAGGTACTGGTGGTTTGATCGGCTGGCCATGATGCTTGCTGTATTCACCTTTGAAATATTTTTCGAGCAGCTGTGTGATATCATTTTTCGCTTCTGTTCGTGCTATTCCGACAAGTCCACATTGTTCAAGAAAATCTTCAATTCTTCTTTCATAAAAAAGCGATGCCTCACTCAAATCAAGAGGAGCTACTGTCAGGTTCGTATTCTCAAGATACGTTTCTACAGCTTTCACATATTGTGTTGCTGCTTTCTTCATCTGTTCATTTTGTTCCAACATATTTTGATAGGGAGCAAAAGCTTTATCGCAGACAGATGGAAATGTCTTGCTCGGATGCTTATGTAAGGACAATCGTTTGATCACTGAAATCGCATCTAATGATTCATGTTCACCAATTCCCCATTTCGCTAGTTGCTGTGGTGTTTTTTGCTTTTGGAAAACAGACTCTCGTCCACCGTCAAGTGATGATTTTGGTTCACCGAATAACGCCCCTGGCTCATTTTGTTTAAAATCTCTTAAAGTCTTCCTTGCCGCCATTAAACCTTCGACTTCTTGAAGAGCCATATGATATGGGCTTGCGGACGCATTTGCCGCTTCCTCTTGAGTTTGCATCTCAGTCCATACAGCATAAAATTCTATTAAATCATCTACTTGTCGATTCCATGTGCCTATTTGAATATAAGGATCCACAATCTCTCTTACAAAATCTGCGTATTCCTTCCATTTGTTATATACTGCTTTTTTTACTTGTCTTGCAACGGATGAAGGCTGTTCGTGTGAGATTTTCCCCAATATTTTATTTGGTGCGTTGTTTGGTTCTGCAGAGGATTCGTTGAACACAGGGAAAATAAGCGTTCCACCCAGTTCCTGAAATTTCTTCGCACCTGCTTTACTTAATTCAGATAGAAGAAAAGAGCCAAACCATAAATCACGCGTCCGCCTTGCTTGCGCAATGAATTCTTGAACAGGCCCTATAGAAAATAGCATTAATGTTTGTTTTTGTGATTCTTCTGACAAAATGTTTGCACCTCCTTGCTATGTAAAAAAGCTTGAATCGCCGATGAGTGCGTACGGCCACTCTCGTCTTGTAATGGGTTTTTTGAGTAGGTGGCTGTTGGATAAATATTTTGTTCATCTGTCACAGCAGGCAAAGGCTTTCCTTTCCCCAAAAGCGATAAAGCTTCGATCTTTGGTTGCTGCAATACCATCACCATGCCCACCGATTCCTTTTGATTAATAGCTAACGGTTTTAAGATGAGTGGTGATGCCAAACGATTTTTATTTCGAGGGACTAACGTCTTTGCATTAGGCTCCTTTTGAAACCATTTTCTTTTTGCTATTTCTTCTTTGCTTCGCTTCTTATCTTTTTTCGATTCCTTTTTAAAATTAAAAACAATCGGCATACCAAATTGCGCCCTAGGAAAAGCGATATATCTCTTTGGTTTATTTGACGGATATGGTAATTCATGATCAGGATGTGACATATTCGCTAGATGACGTATGGAATCTGCCTCAGGCCAATAACTTCTCCCAGCCTCCCCATTTTGGACATTATATTTTTTTCGAAATTCACTGTATGTTTCCATTGTTTTCGTCCAGGATAAATGCGTTTGAGAAGCTTTATTTTGTAATCTAAAATCCCAGCTTAGCGTTGCCCATTCACGAGACACTTTGGGAATAGAGATAGCATATTGGCATATCTTCTCTTTAAACCATTGATCAAATCGCTCCTTACTGACTTCTTGCTCTTTGGGAGAAAATGTTTCACAGTATAAACTCCCACAACCACGTCTCGTTCTTGCACCAAGTCCCCCAAAATTGATCCACGCCCATAGTGCAGCTTCGATTTCATTGCCTAACTTCTTTTTGTCTTGTGAAGTCATTGAAACACTCTCGGTCAAATAAACATTCATTTTGAAATATCCCATAAACATTTTATTTGGTGTTTTTTGAAAAATATATGTTGGAGGGAATTTGATTTGTTTTTTTTCTTTAAATATTTCTTCAACGATTACTTTAATTAAGCTGCTTTTTTCTGTATGACCAAATATCTCTGCTTCTCGTTTAGATAATTCATTCGCATTTTTGCAGGCAGCTCCTCGAGTTGCACGCCACCAGAAACGAAGATGTCCACGAATCGCACTTTCTCGAATCGGTCTGTCTTCATCAATTGAGTTTGATTGGGGCCCTCCCCCAAACATTGGCGTAACTAAATGAATAGTGAGCGGCTCTTTAAAAAGTCTTTGGTCTTCATGGATTTTCGTGTCAATCGCATGTTTCACATCATGCCAATTGGTTTTGGGTTTTCTAGATTCCCTTGTCATGTCGCTCTCCTTTCTTCACTTTGTTATCTGTTTCTGAAACAGCTTAGCATATGCATAGTGAGGGAAAAACATGGGATTGTTAATGAGCATCAGCAATTGATTTAATTGGAAGTTCAGCGTCAACAGATCGTATCCAACAATACGTAAATCGCTGAGTTTGTTCGAAATCACTTTGTCTTTACTATCATCTTTATTTTTCTCACTATTTTTTTTTTTCTTTTCTTTATCCTCTTGTTCCTTAGACCTTTCTGGATCATAACAATTTAATTCATTAGCCCACCATCCTAGCTGTTTATCTTCATTAGGAGCTCTTAAATGAAATACACTCTTTTGTTTCATAAGTATAAGGTCAAATGCTTTGTCTAATATTTCAAACATCTTTGAAGATGAGTTTGCTGTTTGCCTTTTTAAATTACTTGCTAAAATTAAAATAGGACGTGTTCGTTTCTGTGTATCATTTTCAACCATGTCAACCCCTTTGGCGGCTATCCTAGCTATTCCTTTTGTTTTCGGTTCTAATTTTTTTATATTGTCAGACCAAACTTTTAAATTATCAACATCGAAATTTGAACTTTTACATTCTATAGCAACCGCAACCGCCTCAATCGGTATAAATTTCAAGGAATTGTGTTGGAACACATACGGCGTATACTGCTCATCAAATACGGCAATATCGACTTCGTTAGAATGATTTCCATCTGAGTCAATAATGATGACACCTTGTGCTAATGAATATTTTTTAGGAATGATTTTCCGAAAAAACTCCAGCCACATCACTTCTCTAGAATCCCCTGTCAGCCCGCCATGGTTAGAAGCAAAGTCCACTTCTTCTGATATCATGCTGTTTAATCTTTGATAATTCTCTAAGATCAGCAGCTCCACTTTACCGGTTTGCTTCTTTTCACCCAAACCAATTCCTCCTTCATCATTCATTACGAATGGATAAAATTTGAATCTAAATGACTACTTTTCATTTCGACTTATTTTGAGATTTTTTAAGGTGTATTCAGGAAAAAGAAGAAGAAAAAAACATGACTGCAAAAAGTCATGTTTTCACTATACAAATATTTTGATGGCTTTTGTATTTGAAAGAGGGTGTTGTAAGAAGATGGATTTGAGGTGGTCATACCCGTTTAAGAGACAATCATTTAAAATAGCACACTCGTGTAGAGTGCGACAATAAAACGTAAAAGAAGGCGTCGGGGAGACTATATTTCAATTCACGCACTCATATAGAGTGCGACGTTTTGATTCTAAACGACAATTTGAAGAAGACCTATTTCAATTCACGCACTCATATAGAGTGCGACCACCCCATATGCACATGGGTCTCGTGCCGATCACATTTCAATCCACGCACTCATATAGAGTGCGACGTGTGAATACCATAGTAAATGAAATTTTAGCAACAATTTCAATCCACGCACTCATATAGAATGCGATATTAGCGAAAATCGAAAAGAAGAAAACGGGCTATGATTTCAATCCACGCACTCATATAGAATGCGACTACGATTTCCGCACTAATTATAACATTTTTTAGGAAATGATAGGCAAAATCCTCAACTTTCAATAAAGAATTTTGTTTTTTTTCTCAATTTCGTCGAATAAAAAGGTGCGAATGTCCCGGGGATTTTATATTCACCTCACATTCGCACCGAATTTTTCTTAATCCTATTTAATTAAATACTATTGCTCTAAAGTTACTTATTCATTCTTTCATCGACAGGTTTGAATTCATTTAAAGAAACATGACTACTGAGCCAGAGTCATGTTTTTCACCCCTAAATCAAGCACAATTGTCAATATATTTTTCAAGCCACCCACTGCCGAGAATTTCAGTCCTAACACCCATGTAGAGTGCGACAAAACGGTGTGAAGCTCGACCTTGATATTGAGTGGATTTCAATCCACGCACTCATGTAGAGTGCGACAGGTTACGAGGCAAGTGAAATGACCAGTCTTAAAAATTTCAATCCACACACCCATATAGAGTGCGACTGCGATTTCCGCCATAATTGTAACATTTTTTAGGGAATGATTGTAAAAATCCGCAAATTTCAATATAGGATTTTGTTTTCCCCTTCATAAAATATACATTTTTTTCAATTCCGTCGAATAAAAAGGTGTGAATGCCCCGAGGATTTTATGTTCACCTCACATTCGCACCATCTGCCTCTCTTACAACTTCGTCATATATTCCACAATAAACTCCCAAAAGCCAGGTCCTTCTTGGTAAATCAGCCGGTCTATTTTTTCGATGAGTTTGATATAGAGTTCTTGTTCGAGGTCTTCTCTTTCTTGATATGCCGTGTTTTGTAGTTTCTTTTTGATCATGGGTGTGAAGGTTTCAATGAGTTCTTCCATTTCTCCATTGGTCATTTTGTCTTCGTGCACGGACATCTCCCCCTGTTTCTTCTTTTAGTTTGTTGAGTGCTTTTTTGTGAATGTTTGAGATGTTTTGTCTTGTTTCGCCTAACTGATCGGCTATTTCTTTCATTGTTTGACCTTCGACATAGATTTGGGTTAGAACCATTTTTTGTTTTTCTGTGAGCTGCTGGTAGGCCTTGTACAATGTTTGGTCTTGCAGATGCTCCCCTAAGTCTTCCTGGTTGAAAAGCACGGCTTCATACGTATCTGTTTGAACAGGGTCTTTCACTTCTTGTGTATCAGGATGATCGAGTATAAGCGGAAAACGCTGCTGTTTCTTTTTCACTCGTTTGTCAAAGTCGACTGAAAAGATGCGTATCATTGTGGAGATATACTTGATGATGCGGATTTTCTGATAGAACTGTTTGAACTCGGAATCTAGTTTTTTGGCATTTTCCTCGTTTGGCTCTTCCATGACTTGCCGGAGCAGCTGCTCGTTTTTCGGGTTGCTTAAAAACTGCTGAATGAGCGGGTGATCAATGATTTCCTTCCATTTTGCTTTCAATAACAGCCGATAATCCATGTGCATCCTCCCCTTTGTTCCCTCTACTAGCATTAAGTGGACAAAAGTTAAAAAAAGTAAACTTCGTGAGACGGGTCTAATGGTTCATTTTCTCCCCCTTTGATTTCCTATTTCTTCTTTCATACCACTTATATAGAAGACGAGTATCCGCTGGGAGGTGAGACAAATGGAGACCTTTTTTTCAGAGGAATGGCTGAAGCAGCTCGGTCAGGCTGGCTTCCCTGCCATTTTAACGGTTTACTTGCTGACACGCTTTGAACGAAAGTTTGATGAATTAAGCAAACTCATCCAACGATTAGTCGCTGCTCAAAAAAATGATGAATCAGATTGACATCTGCTTGATTCGTTTCACCTTATGAAAACGAGGGCGAAATGAAAGGCCTTTTGTCACCTCACACAATACGATGTTGAAAGGGGATTTTATCATGAGTGAAAAGCAAAATGGAATACCACAGCCGATTCGAGGAGAAAAAGGAGCAACGGTCAAAATTCCACGTAATCTCGAGCGGGACAGACAAAATCCAGATATGCTCACGCCGCCAGAAACCGATCATGGAACGGTCTCCAACCTGAAATATTCTTTTTCTGATACACACAATCGTTTAGAAAAAGGCGGCTACGCTCGTGAGGTAACAGTCCGCGAACTGCCGATCTCTCAAAGTCTTGCATCTGTCAATATGCGATTAAAGCCTGGTGCCATTCGTGAACTGCACTGGCATAAGGAAGCGGAATGGGCGTACATGATTTATGGGGAAGCTCGGATTACATCGGTTGATGCAGAGGGGCGCAATTTTACAGAGGATGTGACTGAGGGTGATTTGTGGTACTTCCCTTCTGGCCTGCCGCACTCTATCCAAGCACTTGAACCGGGAGCTGAATTCTTGCTTGTGTTTGATGATGGGTCATTCTCAGAAAATAGTACGTTCCAAGTAACCGATTGGCTTGCCCATACGCCAGAGGAAGTCGTGCTTAAGAACTTCGGTATGACAAAAGAGCAGTTTGACAAGCTGCCAGAGAAAGAAAAATATATTTTCCAAAAAGGAATTCCTGGTTCCCTTGAATGTGACAAGGTGAAAACAGAGCAAGGAGAAGTCCCGAATTCCTTTAAATATGAGCTGTTAAAACAGGAGCCGATTACGTCAAGTGGCGGACAAGTGTGGATTGCGGACTCTACCAATTTCAAAGCGTCTAAAACGATTGCATCCGCTCTTGTGAAAGTTGATCCAGGTGCCATTCGCGAGCTGCATTGGCATCCAAATACGGATGAATGGCAATATTTCATTTCTGGAAAAGCACGAATGACGGTATTCGCTTCTGATGGACATGCGAGAACCTTCAACTATCAGGCGGGAGACGTTGGATATGTCCCATTTGCGATGGGGCATTATGTAGAAAATACAGGCGACGAACCGCTTTATTTCTTAGAAATCTTTAAGAGCGATCATTATGCAGATATCTCACTTAATCAGTGGCTTGCGGTCACACCGAAACAGCTTGTTCTTGATCATTTAGATCAAGGTGAAGATTTCTTAAAACTGCTTGATACTGAAAAACATCCTGTGATCGCTGCACCTAAAAAAGAGGATTAACATATAACTTCCTGCAAAAAGGCTGTCCTTTTTGCAGGTATCTTCATGTAAAGGAGTGTTTGTTCACCTATGCAGCAATCTGTTCACGCTTTATGGCAAGGGCTGAAATGGCTCATGGCGGCGTCGGCTGTCTGTTACATATTTTTGTTGTTTTGTGTGCTGTTCTTTCATTTAACGGGGGCTTTTTATCAATCAATTTTATCGATGCTTTTATTTATGGGCATCTATGTGGTACTTGGGATATCCTTTGAACATGTGGAGCATGTGCTCATGAGGGTTGTTAAAAAGTGCCGTTCCAAAAAACGCTCCGTCGTTTTCTATGCCATTTCAATTCATCTCTTGTTTATTTGGGGGGCTGTCTATTTATCAGATGAATTGGTAGGCGGCATTTTACTGTCTACTTCTGAGGAAATCCTCTTTGCTCTAAGCCTTTGGCTGTTTCATTTTTTGTTTGATTATGCGACGTTTTCTTTTGAGAAAGAAGCTTAGTGATTTTGCTTCATATGATGGATATCGTGCTCGATCAGCCCTTGGAAGATAAAAAACACCACTTATGATGAAAAGTGGTGTTTCTTGTGTTTTCTCCGTGCATATAGGATCGCACCGATCAAACTGACGAGTGAAATCAACGCGAGAATTCTGATATATGGCGGATAGTAGGTTAGCACAATCTCGTTTTTGCCTTTTTCTATTGGAAAACCGATAAAGGCGTAATTGGCTTGTTCAATATCGGTCTGCTTTCCGTTTACCGTGAGCTCCCAGCCTTTTTCATACGGTACTGGCAAGATCATATAATCATCGCCGCGCTTGTTATCATATGAAATCGTAAAGCGGTTGTTTTCGAGCTTTACTTGCTGGCTGCCATTATCATCCCGTTTTTCTTTTTCATATGCTTTTTCTAGGATGCGGTAAGGCTCTTGGTACAGCTTCAGTTGATCGAGTTCATACGTCCCTTTTGGTACTCGAATGGAAAGAATTTTTTCCGCAGGGACTCGAATCGTCACTTCATTGACGCCTGTTTTGTAGATGGATGTATTGCTTTTTCGTGAGGTGACGTAGTTGTCAACGGATAACTGAAATCCTTCGTTCCGGTCTGTCCGCTTCACATAAAAGCTCACATACACATCTCCAGCGCGAGCCATATCATCTGGCAGCGTGATATTCAGGCCGCCTGTTTCTCCGTATACATCAAGCACACCATGTTCGTATATAGCTTGTTCGGTATGAATGTTTGTATCCTTGACTCGATTTGGCGTGCGCTCAATTTCAGCGTTTCCTTTTTTGTCTAAAATCACACCTTGAAGCATTGCATGCTCCCTATCAAGTGCTGAGGCATTCTTTAAGGATTCTTCTGAATAAATCGTGCTTGTTGTTCTTGCAAATGGCAGCGGCCGTGTATTTTCATACACTTTATAATGCTCGCTTTCCGATATTGGCTTAAAATAAGCTGGCGGTGAGTAAGGCATCGTATTGTCTCTCATATAATACTTTCCGTAGGTCAGGCTGTATAAATTCACCCTGTCCCCCATTGTTGCATAACGGCTGACACTTTCACGTCCCATATCGATTTGCAGGTCATTCCAGTAGAAATTGAGCAAATGCTGATTCAATATACTTGAATACGCACTCATGCCTTGAAAGCCTTCAAATAACGGGGTATTGTTGCGCACGCCATTCATCCAATCAATCCGGGCAAGCGAATCTTTTGAAGAGCGGCTTTGAATTTGCTGAATGAGCTTCATTTGCTCATGTCCAGCATATGCCTCACTATTCAGATACGTATCTGATACGCTCTTAATATTGCTTCTTTCAGATAAGTAGCCCTGCTGATACACGCCTGCTGTCAGTAAGCTGACAACGATGAGCACAGCTGAAAAGAGACGAAGGTGCTGGCGTTTTTCCGCATGAATCACAAGGAAAAACAAGCTGATCACAAGCAGCCCTATGCCTGTAAATACAACAACATCCATATTTCCCTTTGCTCGTTCTGAAAGGGCGACTGCGAGAAGAAACACGATCCAAGCGCCTAAGACCGCACGCTTTTTCCACTTCCACTCGATTTGCGAGAAATGCTTGATGGTAATGGCTACGACCGCTCCAACTGTAAAGGCAAGAATGTATTCAAACCTGTACTGCGGTGCTGAAAAACCATTAAACACGCTCGCCATCTTTGGACTGTAATGAAAAACAATGAGCAGAACGCTGATCGATGTAAACATGAAAAACCACCTGTTCCGGTAAAGCGGAACGAGGAACATACAAATGAGAAAGATCACAGGTAATAAATACACCCTGCTTGTAAACAGCAGATGATCATGCAGCTCGAACCAAGGAATGGCCTGTTCATACGGTGGTCTTATATTATTAAGAAAACCATAGACAGACGGAACAAAAAAGGCAGCACTGATACCAAAGGATAACAGCGTAGAAATCGCCAGCGTCCAGAACACCTTCCACCCCTGCTCCTCACTTCGTAGCTTGATGATATACCTGAAGACAAGATAGATCGCTAAAAAGATAAAATGAATATAAGCAAAGTAAAAATTGTTGATGAGCATCAGGCTGCAACTCGCAATAAACCAAGCGGGCTTACCTGTTTTGAAAATCCGTTCAACCCCAAGCACAAGCAGCGGGAGCCACATCATACTGTCAGTGAAAAACTCCCAAAATGTTTGATGCCGAAAATACACAATAGACAATCCGTAAATTGCGGCTCCTGTTAATGCGCTCAGCCTATGCTGAACCATTGAAAGAAGCACACGGTAAGCGATGAACAGAATAAGCGTCAGCTTCATCACACTCAGCCAAATGACGGCATTTGCCCAGAAATGAATGTCCGTTGACTGGATGAGATGAAGCGCATTCATCAGCCAGACGACAGCAACTGTGACCATAAAGACAGTCGACGTTGTGAAATAATAACCTAATTGCGTATATGTACCGCCGCCTAGACCGAATTGATAGGAATAAAAGAAGTTCCCTTTGACGTATTCATCGTAAAGCAGCTTTTTAAAAGGGAGCATTTGTGAGATCCCGTCTCCATCTCCTGTCATGTACCGCCCTTGCGTATATTCATATAAGAAAAAAGAGTGGCCTAATAAAGCGAGAATGAGGCACGTCCCTATGATTATCCATCTACGTTTCATCATCTAAATCCTTTCCACAAAAGATCCACTGTTCTTTGAAACAAAACAACCCAGCAAGCGATTCGTGCTTGCCGGTTATTTGACTCCACGTTATTTAAATAACTGTGTTAACACTCGGTCTTGTTCCTTTGAGCTTGTCTCTTGTTCCATCACATTTGATTCCTGGATTAAATAATGCGGCCTCTTTTTCGTTTCATAATAGATACGACCAATATATTCTCCAATCACACCTAGACTCAAAAGCTGGACACCTCCGAGGAACAGCACAGCCGATATTAAAGTAAAATAACCCGGCACCATAATGCCCGTTCTGACGATTTGAATAAAGGTGGCCACGATGTAAATCAATGAGAGAAATAAGATCAGTATGCCAGTATAAAAACAAATTCGCAGCGGGCGGTTGTTAAAAGAAATGACGCCATCTATGCCATAGTTAAATAATTTCTTCAGTGACCATTTTGTATCACCATGCTGTCTTTCTACATTTTCATAGTAGATGACCTTTTCTTCAAACCCAATCCAGCAAAAAAGCCCTTTCGAAAAACGATTTCCCTCTTTCAGCTGAAGCAGTGCATCGATGGCTTGGCGTGAAATTAAACGGAAATCCCCAACGCCATCACGCAAGTCCACTTCTACTACCTTGTTCATCACCTTATAGTACATGGATGACAGGTAAGAGCGCAGCTTGCTGTCACCTTTACGATTCCGTTTGGCAATGACTTGATGGTAGCCTTCTTCATACCCTCTGACAAAGTCCTGAATTAAATACGTCGGGTGCTGCAGATCGGCGTCCATAATAATCGCAGCTGCTCCTTTTGCATGTTCAAGACCTGCCAAAATAGCGGCTTCCTTTCCAAAGTTACGCGAAAAGGATATATATTTGACCTTTGCACTTTTGCGAGAGAGCTCTCTCATGTATTGAAGCGTATTGTCTTTGCTTCCATCATTCACAAAGATGATTTCAAAGTCATAATGAAAATCGCGAAACTCTTCCTCGAGTGCCTCAAAGATTCGTCTGATGTTTTCACCTTCATTGTAAGAAGGAATTATCACAGAGAGCAATTCCCGTTCCATATCGCACCTTCTCTTCACTTTTTTCACATAGTCTGATATGTTCATTATTCCTTTTTTGTCAGAAAACGAAACCCTTTTTTATTATCCATAAATTACATGTCTCTTTAATCGTTTCATTATATCAGAGTTTTATTTCCAGTGATTTTCAGCAGGATGAATTTAATGTAATTTTAAGTTTAATCATTGTAAAAAGCCTGTAATTTCGATCACAGACTGGGTATTGTTTCATAAAGTTATTTGTTCATTTGTATATTTTCCTATTTATTGAAAAAGATGAATGAAGTGAAAGGGCAACCTTTTAATGAAGCAGCCCTCGATTGTTTTGTTGCAGATGCTCGTTTGCCTTTGATTGTTTATTTTGAAATAGATGCAGCTGTGCGCCGTAGCTCTCGATCCACTCTTGGACAATTCGTTCTGTTGTTTCCTGTCCTTTATACTTGCGGCCAGCCTTTGCATAAGTCGTTTCAAAATCACTCCAAAGCAGCTCTACCCATGTACGTGCTTCGTCATATGTCAGCATATTGTTTTTTTCCATAAGTTGTTCTGTTAATCGCTCAAAGTATTGTTCCATGCTTGTTCCTCCTTCATCTAGCAGAAAGTGCCTTTTTAAAAAAACTTCTTTTTTCATATACTACCCTTACGTCTTCAAAAGACGCAAATGATTTGTATTGTTTGGAGGGAATCGATATGCGTAATAAAGCAAAAGGCTTTCCAAATCAGGTAAATCACAAGTTTGAAGGCGAACCAGGCGCTACAGATGCTTATGCGTCTAAACGGCCGAATGGTGAAACGAATACACGTCCACAGGAACGTATGAGGGCATCAGGGAAACGCTAATTTTTCCAAAGGGAGTGCTTGAGATATGAGTTCAAATGGGAAATCGTATATGGCAGACTTTGTTCAATTAAGGACAACCGCTTACCCTCAACCATGGGCAAATGCAAAGCATTCTGCCTCTCAGGTCAACGGAGAAACGCAGCAAACGCAGCACGACATCGTACTTCAGAACAACGTCCGTAAACAACGTTCGAAGTAAAGAAAAGGACTGATCTTTTAGGATCAGTCCTTCAGATTGTTGACAAAGGGCTAAAATGATTTTTATTTTAGCCCTTTGTCTTCTTTTCAGCGTGATAGAAAACCTTTGCAGTCTAGGAAGGGTGAGCACCGGAACGGAGCGAATTTGACATTCGTGAGTACCGGCGCGCAGACCTGACAACGAATGCGAAGGTTTGTCTACACGGTGAAGGACTGATCTCTTTGGATCAGTCCTTTTGCGTCAGCATTGAAATCGGCAGGGCATCTTCCTTATTTGGAGCCGATACTCTGTATCCCCATGCAAACACGCCATTTAAATATTCCACATAAAATTCTTCTTCTGTGTCTTTGATTTGATAAGTCGTTTTCGTTTGAATCAAGGCTGGATCTAATAAATAGGCTTTCGCCATATCGATTTTTCGTTCTAAAACTGCGTATTCATTTACAATGCCAAGCTGCTCAGCCTTTCGTGCTTTTTCAGAAAGGGCGGCAATTTCCTGCTTCAATTCATATTCTGTCATTTCACTATAGCGTTTTTCCATCTGTCATTCCCCTTTGTCTAAAACGTGATCAATTGTATCGAGATCAAAGCCTTTTCTGAATAAAAATTGCTTCACTTTCATCTTCTTTTCAAATGATCCGTCATACCCTACCTTGCGTTTTGCCTTCTCCAGCATATAAAGGAGGGCTTCTTCTTCCTTTTCCTCTTCTTGTCCATCATAGGCTTCTTGAAGGGCTTTATCAATGATCTCAAACGAAAATCCCTTTCGCTGCAGCTGTAGCTTGATGCGCTGCTCGATCTCTTTTGCAGAACGATTTTTTTCTTTTTTGACAAGCTTGAGAACCTGCTTTACAGCTTCCTCGAGCTGTAAGTCATCAGGGTATTGCGATAGCGCCTGTTCAATCGTGTCATCGTCTATCCCCTTGAGCTTCAATTCTTTTTTTAGGACGGACGGTCCTTTGCTGTTCGTTTTGCGGTGGGTGCTGACATAGGCTTCTGCAAATTCAAAATCATTTACATACTTATAATGCTTTAATTTGTGTATAATTTCACTAATAGCAGGTGCCGGGATTTCTTTTTTCGTTAAATAATCGGTGACTTCTTTCACTGATCTCATACGGTAGGATAAATAATCAACGGCCTGCTGAAATCCTTTTTTCACCGAATCACCGAATTGAATCTCAATGATATCTGCTTCGTCCAGCTCTTTGCCTTTCTTCAAATCGTGCTGGACGAGCACATCTAAATCAACGCTAAAGGCGTACTTTTCATCAAGAAAGATGTTGACCCGCTCTGTATTGTTTTTCTGAGCAGAAATTTTTGTAATATAGGGCATCCTGTGATCACTCCTTTTCCAAAACAGTCAGGATGTTTCTTCTGATTCAAAATCGTGAAAGATATAGGTATGTATATGAGAGGAGAGATGTCAATTGAATATCGCCATTACCGGAGGAACCGGATTTATCGGCCAGCATGTTACAAAAGTGCTCGCTGCTGAGGGACATCATCTATATATTTTAACAAGAAATCCAAAGGAATCCGAACAAAATCATTTACATTATGTGCAGTGGCTGACTGAAGGTGCTGCGCCTGAGCATGAATTGCCTGCCATCGATGTATGGATTAACCTTGCTGGAAAATCCATTTTCACACGCTGGACAGACAAGGCAAAAGAAGGCATCCTCTCCAGCCGTCTCAAATCAACACAAGAGGTAAGACGCATTATAGAAGCGCAGGAATCAAAACCATCTGTGCTGATTCAAGCAAGTGCTGTCGGGATTTATGGCACATCTCAAACAGGAGATTTTACGGAGGAGTCACCTCCTGCAGATACTGATTTCTTAAGTCATACATCAAAACTTTGGGAGGCTGAAGGGCAAAAGATTGAAGCCCTCGGCATTCGTACGGTCTACACACGCTTTGGCGTCGTGTTAGGAGAAAAAGGCACACTGCCGCTGATGACACTTCCTTACAAGCTGTTTGCCGGCGGGACAATTGGCGCTGGCTCGCAATGGGTTTCATGGGTGCATGTTGAGGATGTGGCACATCTCATTGCCTATGCGATTCATAATGACGACCTCTCAGGCCCGCTCAATGTGACATCACCGAATCCTGTTCAAATGAAACAGCTTGGACAAACCATTGCTTCTGCCCTTCACCGTCCCCATTGGCTGAAGGTGCCATCGTTTGTGATCAAAACGGCACTCGGTGAAATGTCATTGCTTGTTTTAGAAGGCCAGCGTGCTCTGCCAAAAAAAGCACTGCTCTCTTCTTATGACTTTTTGCACCCTGAACTAAAAGAAGCGATTTTGCATTCTGAGGAATAAATGTTGTCAAAAACACCCATCCTATTAGAAATGATATGAGGGGGCGATTTTGATGAAGAAAAAAGAACACCAGCCAACTTCAAAGCTGAAGAAAACCCAGGAAGTCCTGTATCAGCAGGAATTCAAAAAAGCGGAAAGAGCAGCAGAAAAAAGAAACAAATAAGACGGATATTCCCCTCCAACAAGCACATAACTAAAGTGATCTTGTAAAGGAGGGAAAGGCTTTGAAAAAAGACCAACACAAAAAATCCAACCACGAGCTCGCAGCACAAGAGACGGATGGCGAATATGTTGAATTTTCCAAAGAACTTGCAGATCCGAATGACTTAAAAGCAATGGCACGTATGAAAGCAGCCGACGAGCGCGCCAAAAAACAATAAGTAAAAAAGCAGACCTTATTCAGCGGTCTGCTTTTCTTTTATTTGATTTCAGTAAGAAGACTTGATGCTTTCTGGCGTGATTTTTCCTCTGGCACCTCTTCTGGATAACCTATATGAAGGATCGCAGCAAACCGTTCGTTTTCCTTTAATCCCATGTCTTGTTGAAAGCCTTTATCGTATAAAATACGTCCGCTCTTCCATACCATACCGATTCCTTGATCCCATGCAAGCAGCTGGAGATTTTGAATGAGCGCGCTCACGGCGGCAAAATCATCATTTCTCACCACAGGGTTCTCGTCTTCTTTTAGTACGACAAGTAAAAGCGCTGGGACCTTAGAAAAGTAATCTCTGTATTGATTGATCTTTTCTTCTTTTGCATCTGGGTTGTTGCGCTGAAAGAACGCAATGAAGCGCTCTACAAAAGTGGCTTTGGCTTCATCCGTCACCGCATATAAAAAGCGCCACGGCTCCGTGATTTTATGGTTTGGTGCATAGACTGCATCCTCTAATAGCGGCTGAAGCTGTTCAATCGTCACCGGTGTGTCTTTGAATTTGCGAATCGATCGTCTATATCTGACAGCGTCTCGAACCGTTAACGCGTCTTTTTGTTGTTTCGTTTCTGGCATATATGTCATCCTCTCAATCAACCTTAATTGAAATTGATTCTCATTCACATTATAAACATCATCGCGTGCAGTTGCAAATCAAGTATCTCTCCTCCCCGTCTGCTAAATAGTTGTTTGACTTTTTCAAGTAATGTTACAATCATATTACGTTTTAAACAAATTTTGAGAAAAAAGCCAAGATGATGAAATGATTTTCAAGTATTCCCATTTTGTCTGATTCAGTTTTTTTGTCAAAAGGCTTTCAACCATGATTGGAAGGGAGGCTTCTGGATGGAATGAAAATTAATATTGGACAAATCATTAAACTCTACCGTTATAAACAAAATATGACCCAATCTGAATTGGCAGAAGGAATTTGTTCTGTCTCTCATTTAAGTAAAATTGAAAATGGCTCAAAGGAGGCCAATCAAGATACGATCAATCTGCTGCTTGAACGGCTTGGTATCAGCCAAGAAAAGCTGTCACAAAAGGCACGTCATCTGCTATCACTTTTGGATGAGTTTCAAATGAATATGTACTTCTATGCTCTCGATCAGGCTGAACAAAATGCAGAAATGATCATTCAGCACGAGGAGCAGTTCTTTTCACTGGATTTAGGCATTCAGTATCATTTGTCTTTATTTCAATTTTATTTATTAACGGAAAAACAGCCGCTTGCCTTAAAAACACACCGCGTGCTCAAAAAATTCGAAAAAACGTTTATTGAAACGGAAAAAGAAATTTTTGAATATCTAGACGGTATTCATCAAATTAAAATTGGTCAGCTTGAGGATGGGCTGAAAAAGCTTGAAAGCTGCTTTTCCTACGCCTCAGTTGAACAAAGTGATTTGTATTATCACTATGCAAAAGCACTCGGAAACATGGGACAGCTCGGTGACGCGCTTGAAGCGACACATCAAGCGATGGATTTATATAGACAAAAGAACAATTTCAAGCGGATTATTCACTGTACACTTATTCACGGCGTGATCTCACTTGAACTAAAAGCCTATCAAACTGCGAAGAAATATATAAAGGAAGTGATTTTGCACACTTCCCTTTACCCTGATGCCTATATTAAAATGTCCGCATATTTTTATTTCGGGGTGCTTTTAAAACGTGAAGGCGATTTCTCTTCAGCTGTGCCTTATTTACTAGATTCACTCAATTACTTTAATCAAGAACAGATAGAAGATCGCTACTGTGAAACGCTATATGAAATTGCGACACTATATGCTGAATATGACCGCAAAAAGGCACTTCCCTACATACACGAGCTGTTAAAACAGCCTCGTATTCAGCCAAACTGTTTATATATGATCAAAATCTATAAATTGATGATTGAGGAAAATCCTCTTGATTTGAAAACCTATTTGGTCGAAGCAGCCCTTCCTTACTTTGAACACAATGAGCTGCACAGTGAATATTTGTTTGCGCTTAGAACCTTGCTTACCTATGCAGGTGCTGAGCTTGATGATCAGGCCTATAAGTTCTACACAAAGAAGCTGTTAGATCATTTAACAGTATATCTTCCCTATTACAAAAAAGCATGACCTTCTGCCGATCGAAGGTCATGCTTTTTCTATTTATTAAATGGTCTCTTGTTGATCTGTGTCATGATGGTTCATCCGTTTGACAGAATGAATATACCGTCTTTTTGCAAAGAAATCATACGCATGCTGTCCAAAGCCAAGCCAAATACTGAGCATGATGAATGGGACCGTTCCCCATAATGCAGGGATATGGCAAGCCATACGCAGCCAAGTATAGATCCCTGAATTCTTTTGATTTTTGGCTAGGGAAATAGACACGATTCGTTTTTCCGCCTTCTCTTCACTGATTTTATTCAGCCTGAGCAGCTGCGAGTGTCTAAAGGATTCAAAGTGAATCCGATTTTTCCAATCGAGTGATTTTAACAAATCAATCATTTTTGCACATGAAGGACTTTGTCCATCATAAAACACAAGCAGTCTCAGTGATTTGATGGAACGCTGTTCTCTTTTTTTCGATTCAGCGAGCTTCTTTTTTTCTTGATCGAGATAAATGATTTTTTTCATAAATTGATCGCCTGTCCTTTTCTGTCATTTTTTTAGTTCGTTCAAAGGAGATTACAACTAGATTACTATAGTTGCTGGGCCTCTTGTATTGGGAAAAAGCCAACCCTTGTGCGTTATATGAGCCTTTGGATAAGGGCAAAATCATTGATTTCATGGCATATATGAGGTTTTTCAACTAAAAGTGGTTGGGAAAATCGTGGTGCTTTGCGGTTTTCTGCGGTTTTTGATAGAATTCTGCGGTTTTCTACACCTTTATGCGGTGGTTTTGTAGGTAAAACGCAAAAACAAGATAAAAAAAGACTACTTCCCATTGCGGCGAAGTAGTCTTTTGGTTTATATTTTTGCCAAAACTTCTACTATTTCTTTCTCAATATCTTTCCATAAGTAACGGTCTGTCGTATAGTGATGTGCGGCTTCTTTCGCAAATACTTGAAAAGCTTCTTCATAATCAGGTGCATCTTTGTCCGGTTTTTTCTCGTCCACAAAGCGCTGTGCTTCTGCTGAGCGAGGTCCCCATTTCCCCACTTCATTTCCGTCCTGATCAATGATGACGATAATCGGAATCGATCTTGCGGTCCCGTTCGTTAAATACTGATCCATCAGGTCTAGATTCTCATCCCGAATGAAATAGCGCGCATCAATGAGTGCTTCATTTGCAATACGCATGAAAATCGGGACATTGACCATTGCATCCCCGCACCAATCCGCTGTGATGACAAGTGCTCTGAGCTTTTTCTTTTGCAGCTTTTGAAGCAGCTCTTTTTCTTTTTGATGAATTGCGTACTGGTTGTACACCGTGAGTAGATTTCCCCGGTTTTTCTCCATGTTGTGTACATATGTACGTTCAGCTAATCCCTTTGTAAACCATTCATTTAATGTCATATGAACATCCCCCTTACCCTTCAACTTTACCACTTTTGCTATTCTTTTGTCTAAAAAAACCTTCACCTAGTGAAAGGTAAAGGTCTTTTGGTTTATGGACGCCGATTTCGATTTGGGTCCGTCCCAATCAGCTTGGTGACAAGCACCATTGTGACAGGCAGTGACGTATTTTTTTTATACGCTAAATATTTCCCGCGCCATTCAGGCTTATACTTCTGTTTAAACGACCGTAAACCGCTGAAGCTGTACATATATCTGACATTGTTGAAAATAACACTCGCCAAACGCTCCGTAAGAAAGGACTGATGGAACGTCCCCACATTCGATAAAGGTGCCATTCCCATGTTAAACGATTTATAGCCTTTTTCTTTCGCCCATTGAAACAGGTGGATAAACAGCGCATCCATCATCCCGTTCGGTGCATCATGCATATGACGCATTAAATCGATGGAAATCTCCCCTTCTTGATACATCGGCATTAATGATACAAAGGAAATGATTTGCCCTTGTTCATCCTTTAAAATCGCAATCGGTGCTTTTTGAAGATAGTCTTCTTGAAAATAACCGAGCGAAAACCCTTTTTCTTTTTTCTTTCCGAGCCAGCTGTCAGAGATTTGTTTTAAAGTTGAGATCAACTCATTTGAAAAGGGAGGTTCCAGCATTTCAAAGGTGTAGCCTTCTCGTTCAAATTTATTCGCCACAGCTCGTAAATTTGATTTTTTCTTACCTGACAGAGTAAACGTTTCTAAATCGACCATGGCTTCTTCCCCAAGCTTAAAGAAGTGAAAGCCTAAGTCATGATAAAGAGCCATCCCTTCTCGTTCTACTTGATAAAAAGCGACGCGGTAGCCGGCTTTTTCTGTCTCCTGTAAAAACTCTTCAAGTACAAGCGGATAAGACGCCTCACGTCCAGATGGATCTCCGAGCACAATGACGCAGCGGCCAATTCGTCCAAACTGAAGCATCGCTTCTCCATCACTTGAGAAAAATAGTTTTTTGTCGCCTAAAAAGCCAAGATGACTGAGGGCATTTCCGCCTTTTTCTTCTAAAAACGTTTTTAATTTCTCCTCATCTGCTTTTTCTCCAATCGGAAATGCTTTCTTATTAAAAATCAATTTACTAATGAAGAAGAAAAGCGGGACACCGATGAGAGCAATCATGCTTGTCATCGTGATATGCCGTTCATTGTGAACGAGATAATCCTTACTCAAGAAATGCCCTATTTTTGTCCAAATATAGTTGCCAATGACATTATAGTTAAAGAGCACGAATAAATATCCAGCGGCAGCCGCCACAAACTGATTCAAAGAATAAGGTGCCTGCTGCTTCACAAATTGATTTCGAAGAGAGAAAAACACAGCCATGATGACTGGCAAAATAAAGATCAGACTGAGGTTAAACCCCTTTAACAAAGTAAACACAAAACCGCCTGCTAAAGAGATCATTGTCAGCACGTACGATCTTTTCGTTCTTTTATACACTTCAATGGACAAAATCATCAGAATGATTCCGAACATTAAGGAAAGACCATTAAATCCTGATAAAAGAAAGCGCGGAATGCTGGTAATCACACCTAATCGATCGACTGGAAGCACAACAGATGCCATGATGAGCAAGCCGCTTCCAAAGGTTAAAATCGATAAAGATCCGTACAATAACCGGATTAATAAAGCACGGTGCAAAACAATTAAGACGTTCGTTGTTTCAATGGCAGGTGCCATTTTCGGATTGCCTTCAAGACGTCTAAGCGTCGTGCCCGTTAAATCGTAAGCAGCTAGACAAAGCCCTAGGATAAACGGGAAGATTGAGTACACGAAGCGATACAAGACGAGCGCCGTCAGAACCATCTCTTTATCAAAACCAATGTACTGCATGCTCAGTAAAAAGATGAGGTCAAACGAACCAAATCCGCCCGGAACCATACTGATTAAACCGCCAATTGATGCAATCGCAAATACACCTAATACAATTCGGACATCGACATTCATTCCCATAGAGACGACAGCCATGTACATGACAAGTCCAGCTGCCAGCCATTCTAAAAACGATGCACCGATATAAGCGTAAATTGGATGCTTTAGTCCATTTTCACCGCTCTCAATCGAGCTTTTTCGAATGGAAGCCATGACGATATATATTGGTACAATACAGGCAAAGATAATGACAAATGCCCATAGCCACGGCTCCTGGCTGATAATACTTTCAACAGGAAGCACCCTGACCAAGATCAGATCACTGAAAATAGATAAGCCCAAAAGGACAGAGGAAGTCAAAAGGGCAATGCCTTTCAGCAGTTTTTTCGTATCTGTTATGTACTCCTTATAGAGAAGCGTTCTAAGCCCTGCTCCTGATAGACCGCCGAATCCAAGAACACTGTTAAAGGAGTTTGCAATCCAGGAAATGCGAATCGTTTTCCAACCGCTGATCGGCATATTTAGGCTTTTCCGTAAAATAAAATCATATAAGGACATCGATAAAACCGCAACAAGTCCAAGAAAGACAAGAATAAACAAATCCATTCGGTTCAAGCTGTCAATAATATAAAACGTCTTTTTAATGGAAAGTCCGCTTAGCTCCTGCTTCGCGACAAAGATCAATACAAGGATAATCACGATCGGAAAAAGCATTTTTAAGATCGTCATACCCGTTTTTTTGTTCCACATGTTTTTCCCAACTTTCTAGGTTGCTTCAATTATTTCAACTGAACATTATTATACAACAAATACCACTTGATTCATGCAGTTTAACATTCAAAAGCTTGACGAACCTTTCAATTAGAAGTAAAAATCAGTAATATAAAGAAAAAGAGCCGCTTAAAGGAAGTGAACAAGCGTGGAATATAATATTCATGACACCACCGTATTAAAAGAAGAGATTCTATCTCCAGAGGAAAAAAAGACATGGGTTCTTTATATGAAAGTGCTCACAGCTGCAGGTCTTGGAGATGTTTCTGAATGGATGAAGCTTGATATGAGTATGCCTCAAATGAAGGTGCTCATGCTGCTCAATAACCATGGCTCTCTCAAAGTATCCGAAATCGCTGAAAAAATGGGCGCTTCTTTGTCCAATATGACAGGTCTGCTTGACCGGTTAGAACAGTCTAACTTTGTCGTGCGAAAGCACTCTGAGCGTGACCGGAGAATCATTGTCGTAGAGCTGACAGAGGAAGCGAAAAATATTTTCAGAAGTATTTATCAAAAAGGACACGAAAAAATCAAAAATTCCCTGCAGCGGCTCAATGACGAGGAAAAAGAAAAAGTCAATGAAGGCCTTGCTATCTTAGAAAAAGCACTGCGTCCTGAACGCGGCTAACAAAAGAAAAGGAAAAAAGACGGTCACTTGGGGTCCGTCTTTTTTGTTTCTTCTTGTCGATCTGGGGTGAAAAGATTTTTACGAATGACTTCCCTATCATCCCATAAAAGATAGGCTAAGCCGATGATGAGAAAAAGGATACTGATCCACGTACCGCCAGGAATCAGCTGTTCAAGTTCCTCAATCGTTCTTTCTGAGCCTAAGCTGTTACTATAGCGTATTTCAAAAAGAACATATTTCGCTATATAAAACAATGCCGCCATACAGATAAACATGGCGCCGACAATTCTCCTTCCAGACATGCGTTTACTCCTTTACTTCCACTGATTTCTTTTGATTAATTCCGTAATATGGGCAAGGTGATGCTTTGAATGCCAGACGTACATTCCCGTTGCATCATATAAGGACACTGTTTGTTGATCGGCAGGGTGATAATAAGAAGCGTTGAAGTCTTTCTCTGACATTCCCCGCAGTAAAGTGACCCACCTGCGATGCAGACTACTGATCAAAGGCAGGGATAAACTGATGGGCGCCTTGCTGTCAGGAAGTGAGGCAAATCCCTCCTGATCATATGGACGTATGTCCGGTGTATCTTCTGTGAGAGCAAGTTTGAATCGTAAGTATGCATTCAGATGGCTGTCTGCTACGTGGTGAATGAGCTGACGAACAGTCCATCCTCCCGGCCGATAAGGTGTATCAAGCTGAGCATCTGTAAGCGGTGCAGTCACTGCTTCATACTCTTCGGGGATTGCAGCCAGCTCATCAATCCATGCTTCCAGCTGTGCTTTCGTTTTTGTTTCTACTGGTTCATATAAGCCAATCGGATATTGTAATGACGTCATACGTTCTCTCCTCTCTCAAATCCTTCAAGCACAAATTTTCCAATCATCTTTCCTTGCTCAAGTGTTTGATGTGCCTGCTTCAAGTTAGCAGCATTGATCGGGCTGAGAACCTTTGTTAAGGTATGCGTTATTTTCCCCTGCTCAAATAACCGACTCGCTTCTGTCAAAAGCTCATGCTGTTTGATCATGTCCGCTGTTTCATACATAGGACGTGTGAACATGAATTCCCATACAAATGCCGCACTTTTATTTTTGAGTAACTGAATGTCTAGGTTGTGCTTGTTCTCGACAATGGTACAGATCGTGCCTTGCGGTTTGATGGCTTCTGCCATGCCTTTGAAATGTCCATCTGTATCATTTAAGCATAAAATAAAATCCACTTCACCGATTCCTTTTTCCTTGAGCTGCTCGAGAAGCGGCTGATGATGATCAATGATATGATCGGCACCTAAGGACAGACACCACTCTTTTGTTTCTGGTCTTGATGCGGTTGCGATCACAGTTGCCTTCGCTAATTTGGCTAGTTGAATGGCAATTGAACCAACCCCGCCTGCACCACCAATGATCAGCAAGGTTGAGCCTTCTGCATTCCGCTTCATATGCATCCGGTCAAATAAAGCCTCATAAGCCGTAATTGTTGTAAGGGGCATCGCGGCTGCTTCTGCAAAGGATAGATTAGCTGGCTTTTTCGCCACAATACGCTCATCCACAAGCTGGTATTCACTATTCGAGCCTTGACGCGTAATATCTCCCGCATAGTAAACGTGATCGCCTGGCTGAAATAATGTACACGCTTCGCCCACTTCAACAACCGTACCGCTTGCATCATAGCCAAGAATTTTCAGTTTTTCTTCCTTCTGATCCTTCGGTGATCTCACCTTTGTATCAACTGGATTCACGGACACAGCCTCTATCTTCACCAGTACATCCCTGCCAGACGCTTTAGGCTTTTCAACCTCTTGATCCATCAGGCTTTGCTCATGCTCAATCGGTAAATACTCCAATAGTCCAACTGCTTTCACTCGCTCGCACTCCCTTTCTCCATTCTTTCTTTCCACATTTTATCATAATTTTCTGATGTTTATGGCTGGGTCAAACGAGTGATGGCACATTTATGACCTCTTCAGGGCCTTTCGCCCTCTCGCCATGTATGAAGGACGTGCCTTTTGCAAAGAAGGAACATAAGTGAACCAGCTGTTGGATTTAAAAAATAGCTGAACGTAGTAAAACTGAATGTGCTGCAGAAAAACGATGATTAATAGAAAAAGAGTGAATGAGAGAGTAGTTAGATCTACTCTTCCCTGTATCCATTCATTGATCAAAAGAATCACAAAACCGACGATGAGGAGCTGTTCAACTCTTTGCACGAGCTGGCTAAAGACATGCCCGCGTTTTGTTAGATCACCAGACTTGTGCTTTCTGATCCTTCTCGATTTGTAGAACAAAATAATACTTTCTGTTAGGTTATGAATCATAAAAAGAGCGATGAGGACGAGCAATAAAGGTGATGGGGTATAAAGGACTTGTGCAACGAACGGAAAGACTAAAAAATAACAGGCAATCAATGCGTGTCTGACTGATAAAAGAAATAGGACTTTTTCTATAGATGTTTTCATCTGTTTCACCTCCATATGTACTACGTTTCATTTGCCGAAAAGTTTCCCAAACCTATAAAAAAAGGATACCCCTAAAAAGGCATCCTTGATGAATCAAACTTAAAAAGCAGCGCTTAGTACGACTGGACCTTGCGGAAGCTTGTTATCCTTTTTTGGTTCAAGGGTAACAGCCACAGTATCCCATGATTCGTTTGCTTCTTTTTCAGATAACGCATAGGTGACGGTTCCTTCCCCGTTGTTATCTGTTTTAAAAGCACCGGCTGGCACTGGCTGATCTCCTTTAATGAGCCACACTTGATAAACAGCAGATGAATCAAGTTGACCCTTTAAGCCGTCTGCACTCACAACAAGTTCTTTTTTGCCGTTATGCTCTATCACTGAGAAAGCACCTGTCGTTTTTGGTGATGCGGCAGAAGCCAGTGATTTTGTGGCAACAACCCTGACAGATTCTTCCGCCTGCTGTTTTCCATTCGATAAGAAATACACATTTCCAGCTGATGAAATAAGAAGCAGTGCGGCAACGAGCGGTAATAGCCATTGGTTTCGTTTCTTTTGCAGCGGTTTGATTTCGTTTGGCTCAGGTGCAGCCTTTTGCTCTTTTCTATCGCTATTGTTTTCTTCGACTGTCTCTTCTTCAAACACCTGGGATAAAATACGGTCTTTCATCCCTGCCGGAGGTGTTTGGTCTTCGGCTAGAAGTGGAATGTCAGACATGAGCGCTGTCAATTCTTCAAGCTCTTCTTTGCAAGCTGGGCAGTGCTTGATGTGCTCTTCAAATTGCATTTTTTCTTCTCCTTGCAAATGCCCGTTGAAATAATCAATCACTTGATGTTTACACTGAGTCATGCCTCTTCCTCCTTTCCTCCGCGAGACAGTTTCGATCGCAAATGCTTCAAAGACAATCGAACCCTTCCCTTTACCGTACCAATAGGGATGCCCAGCTTTTCAGCGATGCTCTTTTGTGTCATTCCTTTAAAATAGACATCTTCTATGATGGTTTGCTGTTCTTTTGACAATGTAGATACTGCTTCACGTATGATCTGTTTTTCCTCTTTCCATTCCACTTCTTTTGATACATCTTCTTGATGATCGGCTAAATATTCAATATGCTCATCTTCCAAAGCCGTTTCATTCCGGTGCTTTCTTAAAAGATCAATGGCCGTGTTGCGTGACATCATGAATAACCACGAAGAGAATTTCCCTTTATCCGTATGATATTCTCCTATGCCGCGCCAGAGCTTGATAAAGACCTCTTGAAGCACTTCCTCCGCGAGCTCACGGTTTCCAGTCATTTTATAAATAAACGAATATAATACACGTTCATAGCGATCGTACAGCACTTCAAGCGAGGGCTTGTGACGATCATATTTGATCTTGTGATACAGCTCAAAATCTTTCAGTGTGTCCATGGTCATCTCCTTCCTTTTTCATGAGAAAGAGCATGCGCATCCATCATGAAATCCTTCACGTATTGCTTATCACTCGATTTACTGAAATAAGCCTACCTTGTACTTTACTCTTTTTTCAAGGAGAAAAAAAGAGCGCTGAAAAAGGAAGTGTGCTCCTCATGAGAATGTACTTACTTTACGACATAACAGACCATTTGGATCACTCATGATACAAAAGTCAAGAATCCATGTGTGACCACTCTCTAATCAGTTGATCTCTCCATTCAATTGAGGTAGAACGCATTCTTTCCGCATGTCATAATAGGGTGTAAATTGGAGAAATTGGAGAAATTGGAGTGTCCATATATGATGGTGACGATAGTTCTTTTTTTATTAGCAGGTTTAGCAGAAATTGGTGGCGGCTATTTGGTGTGGCTTTGGCTCCGTGAAGCAAAGCCTGTCAGCTTCGGGATCGCCGGCAGCCTTATCCTAGTCGCATATGGCGTCATTCCGACCTTTCAGCAGTTCCCGACTTTCGGACGGGTTTATGCTGCCTATGGCGGTGTTTTTGTCATTCTTGCTGTATTCTGGGGCTGGTGGGTCGATCGAAAAACACCTGATCTATATGACTGGATGGGTGCTTTGATCTGTTTGGCTGGAGTCAGTGTGATGTTATTTGCGCCACGCAGTTAATTTCTAACATCAAAAAGGGCTAAAATGATGTTTATTTTAGCCCTTTGTCTTCTTTTCGAATCTTACATTCTAAATTGTGTTTCGTATAAACGACGGTACAGACCATCTATTTTGAGTAACTCTTCATGTTTTCCTTGCTCTTTTACGCCTTCTTTTGTGAGAACAATAATGCGGTCGGCATGCTGAATTGTCGCTAAACGATGAGCAATGATAAAGGTCGTTCGGCCTTCTGCCAGCTCTTCTAATGATGCTTGGATAAATGACTCTGTCTCAGTATCAAGCGAAGAGGTCGCCTCATCTAAAATGAAAATGGGCGGATTTTTCAAGAAAATACGTGCTATCGAGATACGCTGTTTTTGTCCTCCAGATAACATCATCCCACGCTCACCGATCATCGTATCAAGTCCTTTTGGCAAACTATTGACTAAGTCCGTCAGCTGAGCCTTCTCTACTGCCTGCCAAATCTCTTCTTCAGATGCATTTAGTTTTCCGTATAGGATGTTTTCACGTATCGTCCCATGGAATAAATAAATCTCCTGCTGCACGACACCAATTTGTGCGCGCAGCGATGCAAGTGTCATTTTTCGTGTGTCTATGCCATCAATTGTAATGCTCCCCTCCTGCCAATCATAAAAACGGGGAAGCAGATTGCAAAGGGTCGATTTCCCGGCACCAGATGGCCCGACGATGGCAATTTTCTCTCCTTGTTTGACCTCAAGATTGATGTCATGCAGCACAGGTTTGTTTGGTTCATATTGAAATGATACATGCTCAAAAGTGATATTCCCTTTTAACTGATGGACTTCGATTGCATCCTCATCATCCTTTTCATCTGGTGTTTGATCGATCAGTGATGCGAATCGTTTAAAGCCAGCTGCACCTTTTGGATACATTTCAATGACTGCATTGATTTGTTGAATGGGTCCTAAGAAAATACCTGTTAATAGGACGAATGAAACAAATTCACCATATGTCATATTTTTTTGCAGCACAAACCATGCACCGCACACGAGCCCAAATACGGTGACACTTTTAATGAGTAAATGACTCACTGCTGTATGCAGTGCCATCATTTGATATGTGGTCAGTTTTGTTTTTCTAAACTGCTCGTTATGCTCGATAAACCGATCCATTTCATGTGACTCATTCCCGAATGCTTTCACCACACGAATGCCGCTAATATTGTTTTCCACACGTGAATGGAATTGTCCAATGCTTGAAAACATTTTATCAAAAGCAGCAGACATTTTTTTCGTAAAGTAGACAGATAATCCGATCAGGAATGGAACGACGATAAATGTGAGAACCGCAAGCTGCCAGTTAATCGATAGCATGAGGCCAAACGCACCCGTTAATGTCATGATGGCGATAAATAAATCCTCTGGGCCGTGATGTGCCATCTCTCCAATATCCATTAAATCATTGGTCATGCGGGAAACGAGCTTTCCTGTTTTCTTTTGGTCAAAGAAACGGAAGGACATTCTCTGTACATGAGAGAATAGTTGATTCCTCATATCGGTCTCAATATTGATCCCCAGCTTATGGCCAAAATAAGTCACAACGTAATGCATGGTGGAACTGATGACATATAAAATGAGCAGCAAACTGCCCCAGAACCAAATGGCTTCCCAATCACCATTTGGCAGTAAATCGTCCATCACTTTACTGATGGCTAGCGGAAAGGATAGTTCGAGTAAGGCCGCTAGTACCGCACAGGAAAAATCTAATATAAACAGCCCCATATAGGGTTTGTAGTATGAAAAAAAACGTTTGAACAATTGACAGACCTCCTAATGATGAGATAAATCTGTCAATAAATCAGCAAACTTTTCAGCTTGATTCATGACTGCAATGGGATCATAAGGCCAAAAGAATTCTGCATCCAGTTGATAGGTCTGTTCCTTTTTGACAGCTTTTAAACTCTTCCAGATGGAATTATTTTTATCAAATGTCCCGCCATTGGATTCATCAATGAATATATAATCCCCTGCATATTTCGGAAGGGTTTCATAGGAGAGTACCTCATAGCCTGTTTTACTATTTAAAATTGTATCTTTGACCTCTTTTGGCGGATTCACTTTCAATTGTTGATATAGTGCTTGTCCACCTCGGTAAATTCCGTTCCCATACACAAACACATCATTTTTAAATGCGCCCATGATGGAAACTGTTTCATTCTCTTTTAATACAGATTTTACTTTTTTTCGAGCTGCTTCGATTCGTTGGTCAAAGGAGGCGAGAAACGCCTTTCCTTCCTCTTCTTTGTTTAACACCTTGGCCAAGGTTGTGATTTCTTCATGTGCGTCTTTGAATGAATTGTAAGGATATACGAGTGTTGGTGCTATTTTTTTATACACATCATAGACTTTTTCATCCTGCACTGCGGTGATAATTAGATCAGGCTTTAAGCTGAGTGCTTTTTCAGCTGAACGCTCGTCACTAATGTCCTCTATACCTTTGATCTTGTCCTTCAAGTGTACATTCTTTAAATCTTGAGTCGTTGCACCTACAGGGTGAACATCCAATGCAATTGCACTGCCTAAATATCCATCTATGAGAACGCGTTTTGGGTTTGCTGGAATGTCGATTTTTCCTTTTACAGTCTCAATGGTTTTCGTTTGCTGCTCTGTTTCTGCCGTTTTGGCTTCTTCTTTTTTGCCACAGGCTGACAATACCAGCATGAAGATGACAGCACATATCCAATATGTCTTTTTCATATGAGTATTCCTCCTTCATTTCTCCGATACAAATGAGAATAGTTATCAATTACTAGTCTCATGTATTCTACCAACCTCATACGAAGTGGTCTATGGAGGATTCTCGCAACTTACATATGGATAATTGTTGGATTGGCTGCCGCAGTCAATCGGGAGACAAAACGGTCAATCAAATGAAGAGCCCGCTCCCCTTCATCAAATCGAAAATCCTCTAGCTTTAATGGGTAGAAGGTTCCATTTTTCACAGCGGACAATTGACGAAGAACATCGCTTTCCTCCATCCGCTGATCCATTTGTTCATACCACCCATGTTCAACACCTACAATAAAAAACATGTGATCCGCCTCGTATTCTCTTAACCTTTCTAAAGGAATGACTGTATGTTGATTGGGGAGAAGAACTTCTTCTAGAATCGTCTTCGGAGGCTTTAAGTCAAGCGTTTCGTAAAGGTAGAAGGCACCTCTAGCATCATAGGACCACATGTACACTTTGTCATGTCCTCTCATTTCATAAATCGCCACTGTCTCTCCTTTTTCCCTAAAGGAAGATAGATCATTTCTTGCCTTTTGACTCAGATGTTCAAAGCGTTTCACCCAATCAACTGCCTCTTTCTCTCTTCCTAACAGGCGCCCTGTAGATAAGACCTCTTGTACAACATGACCACCGGCATATGGCAGAACAAGGACAGGGGCAATTCGCTCAAACCGCTTGATCAACGCAGGCTTCGAATAAAAATAGTTAGGAATAATGATTAAATCTAGTTGAAGTGATTTGAATACGTCATCAGGCGTGTGTTCATCTATGACCAGCGTACCGGCCAGCTGATCTTTGAGTATATCTGAATGGTGAAAGGTATCTTGGTCAATGCAGACAGGGCGAATGCCTAGCGCGCCCAATAACCCGACAAATTGAAAAGCAGCAATTCGCTCTGGTCTTCGATTGTTTCGGAACTGACTAGGGGACCTTCCTGTCTTCTGCCTGAATTTCCTGCTGAAATATAAACTGTCTGTATAGCCCACTTGCCGCGCAATCATTTGAATTTGATCATCTGTTTGCAGAAGCCGTTTTTTTGCTTCATCTATTCGAATTTGTGCAATATAGTCACTCACACTCAGTCCCATACTTTGTTTGAAAAAGGTCGAAAAATAACTCTCATGAAAACCCATCTTATGGGCTAAGTCTTTTCTCGTAAGCTTTTTTTCATAATGCTGCGCCATATACTGCAAAATCATTTCAATTGAATAATGCACCTTCTCAGCGTATGGCTTGGATTGACGGTGAAAAATGTGCATGATGTCCTCCAGCCTTTTCTCCTGTTCTCGGATGCACTGACTCACCTTCATTTGTTTGATGTAAGAAAACAGCACGGCAGAGCCTTTGACCATTGCTCCATTATCCGGCAGATCATCATAACTCATCTTAAAAACCAATTCATTTTGCGCATCATTTGTCAGGATAAACTGATCAAATGTGATCGTATAAATCGCCACCTGTTCGTTGGATAAAGATTGGAGCATGACATTGATACCTGAGCGGATCAACATACTGTCTTTTGCGTTTAGCTGATATTGCAATCCTTCCATTTCAATTCTCACAGATCCGTCGCATGTCAAGAACATAGGGAAAGATGTATGCCAGGAGACTGTTTGTTTGACAGAAAGAGATCGCTCTTTACTTTCTTTCATGCGCAGAATGGTATGAGTACGGGTTGTCATTTTCTCTTTCTCCTTCCATATAAAAAAAGTGCTAAAATTTTAGCACTTCAATGTTTGACTGGATATTTATCAGCGAGCTCCAGCTGTTTGTAATTCTTTGTTTTTCTCCTTAAAGCGTTCATTATGAGAGGAAACGTATGCCACTTTTTCGGCTTCTGGTTCAATGTAAAGCTTTGCGCTATTCAGCGCATTGACTCCATCAACAAACGTACCAGCAATTAAGCGGACCTTGCTTTTATGTGTACACAAGTCGCCTACTGCGTAGACGCCCGGTAAATTGGTTTCCATTTTTTCATTGACCTCGATCAGTCCCCATTCACCTTGCTTGAGACCCCATTCTGATAGCACGCTTAAATCGCCTTTCATCCCGTGATTAACGATCACAGCATCTGTTTCGATTCGTTCTTTTTCACCTGTCTCTATGTTTTGAATGGTGACAGCATCAATTTTGTCACCTTGACCATGCAGTTCTGTCAGTTCATGCGGGGTTAAAATTCGTTTGCAAGTTGCCTTCATATTGGCGACGTTTTTCTCATGTCCGCCAAACATGTCACGGCGATGCACAACGGTGACACTTTCAGCAATTGGAGCAAGGGCATTGGCCCAGTCAACCGCTGAGTCGCCGCCTCCAGAAATCACAACCCGCTTCCCTGCAAATGTCTTGAGCTCCTGGACAGTGTAATAAAGGTTTGTCACTTCATAGCGGTCTGCATGCTCGATTTCAAGTTTCCGCTGAACTGGAATGCCGTGACCCATCGCTAATATGAGGGTCTTTGTCAAATGACGATCACCATTTTCAGCCGTCAGTAGGATATGATTATGTTCATCTCGCTCGAATGACGTGATTTTTTGATTCAGTGCAATCTCTGGTTCAAATGTTTTCGCCTGAGTTTCCAGCTGCTGTATCAGCTGTTCTCCTCTTGTTGGCGGCAAACCGCCGACATCCCAAATGACCTTTTCAGGATACAGAAGGATTTTCCCGCCAAGGCTTTCGTTGTACTCAAGTACCTTCGTCTTTAAGTCCCGCATCCCACTATAAAAGGCGGTGTACATGCCTGCTGGCCCGCCGCCAATAATGGTGACGTCAAACAATTCAAGCTGATCTGACATTTGAGTCCCTCCAGTTTTCCATCGAATGATCTATTTATCAGTGATATTGATTCTCATTATCATATGTATCTATTGTAGTCTACTCTAGTGAAGGGAATCAATAGCTTTCTGCAAAAAAAAGAACAGGACGAGCGCTCACTCGTCCTGTCATTCATCACACGATCGTTAAACCAAGGTCTTTTAATTCAAGAGAAACAAGTCTTGCAATCGCATCTGCGCCTTCTTTTGTAAAGTGCGTGCGATCCTCAATTCCTGTTGACAGCATAAAGTAAGAGGTCGTTTTCTCTATGCCGGAAATTTGATAAAACTGAAGACTTGCGGTATTTAAATCGACGAGAAGAACTTCTTCTTCATCGGCTAATTCTTTCATAGCGGCACAGTAATCAGGAAAATCGTTGATATATTCTCCGTCTTTTTCATGAAAACGGCCGACTGGAGTGAGTAAAAGTGGTGTTGCCCCTTTTGCCCTTGCTCCGTGAATATATTGAGACAGGTAGCTTTTATACGTCGTGAAAGGATCTGTATGGCGCTCGGGCTTCTCCTTAGAAGCATCATTGTGCCCCATTTGTGTGAAAAGCCAGTCTCCTGGCTGAATGTCAGCCAATATGTCATCAAGGCGTCCTTCTTCAATGAATGTTTTTGAGCTTCTTCCACCAATGGCACGATTGTCGACGTGAACGCCGTGCGCTGTATAGCGGTGTAAAAACTCTCCCCATCCTCCTTGAACAGGACGATCTGGATAAGATGAAACGGTCGAATCACCAGCTAAATAGATGGTTGTCATGTTCATACGCCTCCCTTTTTCATTGAGCCACTTCACCCGAGCGATACGGGCATCCTAGTGGCTGCTGAAAAGATATGAAACAATCAGCATCGCTATTTCAATTATTCTCTTTTTAATGATCAAAACCCTGCTTACCGGTAGATGTGAATGTGTTAAATATGCGGCGGAAGTTCTATTTTTGATTTCACTGCTTGATGTAACGCCTGAAGCATATAGCCAATTCCTTTATATGGAGCCAGCGGGTAATTCGCTTTTTGATGAGGATGTAATAAAGGGTCGATCACTTTACGATATTTCTTCCCACCTAGTACTACCAGTTCATCATATGCGAAAAGATTTTTTTGATGAAATTGCCGGCTCAGTTCTTCTCGTGTGATCTGCTTAGCATGCGGTATACCAAAAGCCACATCATAATTTTCATGTATGATATCATCTGCCTTTAAGAATCCGTGCTTCGCTGATAAGATCATCCAGTCTGAAAAGAACGTTTGAGCATAGCTTTTCGTACGCTGATGCAGGGGACTTAAATAAACAAGGTTCGCTGGCTGGCTTCCTGCCTCTGGATCGACGTCCCAAATTTTCTTCGCGCCACATGGAATAATACAAACTCGCTTCACTCAGGTTTTCTCCTTCCTTTTTCGATAGATCTGATACACGATACAGCCTAGCGCTGTGCCAAGTGTATTTAAAAGAATATCATCAATATCGCTGCTTCTTGTAATGATACCAGATTGCGAGAACATCCATTGGAGCACTTCGATCATGGTTGACAGGAGAAAGCCGCCAAGAAGCGCCTTTTGCCAGCGCATGGTTCGAAAGGCTTGATAAAGAAAAAAACCGAGTGGGACAAATAACAATATGTTCCCTGCTAAATTTAAAAAGACGAGATTTGGATAGCCGTGATGGTAGGCGTGAAGATTTTGATAAATGGACTGCAAAGGTATGAGATTCACACTCACCTGATCCCTTGGGGCGGAAAAACGATTTGGAAAGACCGTCAAATATAATAAAACATTCGTATAAATAAACAGGCAGGCAAGGATCAATTCTGTTCGTAAATAGATAAAACGATGTTGCTTTTTTGCCTGTCTGTATCTCATATGTAAATAGAGCGGGACGAGCAGGAGAAAATAAGCAATGGAAAACATAGCACTGGATGTCATACAGAGAGCTGCCCCTTTCTCACATGATGATGCTTGACCATATTTACAGCTTATTCAGGCTTGCCCGCATCTATTCATCACTTATTCTCACATTCAATGTAGAGAAAACCATATTGACAAATCGTCATTTTCTCGCTAAACTGAATGACATTCAGTCATTTAAGGTCGGTGATGATATGTCGAAACGAGAAAAGATTATGCTTGCTGCCATTGATGCGTTTAAAGAAAAAGGCATTGAAAAGACGACCATTTCGGATATTGTGAAAGCAGCAGGAGTAGCGCAAGGAACGTTTTATTTATATTTTCCTTCAAAGCTTTCCGTCATGCCTGCGATCGCTGAACATCTGATCGCTCAGATGGTGCCTGCGATCGAAAAGGAATTCACTCAGCATGCAGATGTCCTCGATCAAGCAGATGCGCTTGTTGAATTCATTTTTGCTTTTACAAGGCAATACCGTGATGTCCTTGCCCTCACCTACTCAGGCTTAGCCGCCACCGAGCATTTAAAGGAATGGGAAGATATTTATGAGCCGATTTACAAATGGGTCGCTGCTTTTCTAGAAAAAGCAAAGCAGGACAAACGAGTCCGTGCGAATTTGAACTGTCATTACGCGGCGAAATTCATTATCGGTTTACTCGAATCGTCTGCTGAGCAAATGTACTTATTTACGGAAACAGATACAGAAGAGGTTCTGATTCAAAAGCGAGAGGTAAAGCAATTTCTTCTTTACGCACTTGGCATAGAGACACCTTAACTTAGTACAGCACTTGCTGTACGCAGCGTGTAGACAAACCCTCGCATTCGTTGTCAGTCCTGCGCGCTGGTGCTCACGAATGTCAAATTCGCTCCGCAAAAGTAGCCGTCCTTCCTAGACTGCAAAGGTTTTCTATCACGCTGAAAAGAAGACAAAGGGCTAAAATAAAGTTCATTTTAGCCCTTTGTCGACATTCTGAATACAGCACTTGCTGTACACTCTTTTTTGGCTTTAAAATGACGAATCGTCAGTTTTGAGTTTTAGGAGGAAATACAATGAAAAAAAGCTGGATGTATGTTGCACTCACTTGTTTATTCGAATTACTTTGGGTGTTTGGTTTAAATAGAGCAGATGCGTTGTGGGAGTGGGCCATCATTATTTGCCTGATCCCGGTTGATTTTTATTTTTTAATGAAGGCCTGCGAAAAGCTGCCGACAGGGACCGTGTACGCCGTGTTTGCCGGAGTTGGAACGATTGGGACATCTTTGATGGATTATGCGCTGTTTGGCGGTTCATTTTCATTAGAAAAGCTCTTATTTATGGGCATTTTAATTCTCGGAATTATTGGACTGAAAGTGTCTGATGGAGATGCACATGAGCAGAAAGGAGAAGCGGTATAACATGGGCTGGTTTTTTGTACTGTTAGCCTCTGCCTGCGAAATCGGCGGGACCATTGGCCTCAATATGTTTAGTAAGAAAAAGCAAATCACGACAGGCATTTTATTTGTCGGCGGGTTTGCGTTATCCTTTTTGTTTTTATACGCCTCGTTCTCGTCCGTTCAAGTATCCGTCGCTTATACGGTCTGGATCGGGCTTGGAACGGCGGGCTCTGTCTTGTTTAATATGATTCTATTTAAAGAGCCGAAAAACATGATTCGTATACTCAGCCTGCTGCTGATTGTGATTGGTGTGGTTGGGCTGAAGTTGTTTGCGTAATAGAAAAAGCAATGGAATTGATTTCCCATTGCTTTTTGAGTTAATTTATATACTTTTGTTGGTACGCTTTAAATTGTTCTTCGTATTTTTGCAACTTTGCTCCATCCACTTTTGAATTTAATTTCGGTTTTCGTTTTCCAATCACCATCACATCTTTATCTACAATAGAACTTGATAAAAAGATGTATGGTGCAAAACGATCACACTTCGTATTTGGGAGGGTTACGGATAACCTGGCATATTCTTCTGTCGGGAATTGGTTCGAAATGTCAAGTTCCTTGAGTCCCTCTAATTCCGATATTGGCTCTAAAGACTCGTCCTTCACTTTTATATTTGATAAGCACAGATATTTTAAATTCTTGAGGTATCTTAAAGGTTGAAGCGTATTTAAATTTAATGAATTCCAAACCCCGCCTGACAATTCTAGCAATTCTAAACCAGTGTTTTTTTGCAAAGGGGCTATGTCATTCAACTTTGAAAAATCTTTTATGGATAAAGATTTTAAAAACGTGTTTTTTGATAAATCCCATAAACTTTGTGCCTTTGTATTCCATTCAAGTGCCAATACCTCTACATCTTTAAGAGAACTTATCATTGATAAATCTTCTACTCTCAGTTCATGCACAAAGAGCATTTTTGGATTAACTAAACTCAAGATCGTATTGAATTCCTTTTGGTCCACTTTGTAAATCCACAATTTCGTCAGGTTAGAAAAAGATTTCAATTTTTCAATGTTTATTGTTTTCCCTATAATTAACAACTCAGTAGAATTTTCATCTACATCGGCTAAATCATGAACAACTTCTGGTCGTTTATCATGATGAAAAATATATTGGGGGTCTTCTTTTCGCATGCTTTTACCTCCACACCTATAATCAAGGAATATCCAAATAAATTTTATCAGTATTTAGGAGTCAACACATTATGATCTTTAGCATTTTCTACTATTTCTTATGAAGCAGTCATTGGAGACTATCTGCTAGTCAGCGGACTTCTACCAATTGATATGCTAATTTTAGTAGATAATAAAGTTAGCAAAACGCCTATATATAACAAATAAAAGAACTCTAATTCGTATACGAATTAGAGTCCTCATGATATGACTGATTTTATTTTTCTACCTTAAAATCTTTCTCGTTTAATGGGTATCTTGCTGCTCAAGCAATAGATCCATTGCGTAAATCGATTCGCCTTTCTCATCCAACAGAAAGTACACAATCAAAGGTTCTCCAAAAGCTGCTGTCTGTTGCGTGAACAAAACACATGTGAATTTTTCAATACCAACTGGCAGCTTTCTTTTTAATAAAGGGTGAAGAATAGGTGAAGCCCGAATTGTATCTACATCAACATCCCAACATTCGTTTTTTAAAGTTGGATATTGCTCTGATAACAATTGGTGTAACATGCCGGTCGTGAGCGCTGCTTTTCCATCGCATCCATCATTTATTATGTTGGTGTTATACATCCGACAGCTGTTCACCCTTTGAAGCGTTGATTCGTATTCCTTTTAAGACAAAGCGTTTCTGACCATCAAGTGTACAAGTGATCAATGTCAGTTCATTTTTCCCGCGATCCTTTAATACATCCACATCCGTCGGTTCTATCGTAGCAGAGCTGACAATTTTATATTCGTATGTTTCAGCTTGATGATGTAAGACGACTTTTTCTCCTTTAGGTACCTCTGGCAGCTGCCGGAAAAGCCGGTCGCCTCTATACCCTCTATGGCCTGCAATCGTGAAATTTCCTTCACCTGGCATTTGATGAGATTTGATTTGAGTCAGTGCAATGCCTAAATTTTCTTTTGTTGTAACAGGCAGCACTTTTTCGTTTAAATCAATTGACGGGATCTCTAGCTCCATCACATCTCGCAGGTCTTCTTCTGACACAGTTAAATGTGGAATTGAAGAAAGGGCATCACTTTCATTTTCTTCAATCATCTTTAATGCCTGTTCCATTGCTGCTGTCTCTTGAGAAGTTCGCCACTCATATAGAAAAGGAACGGAGATGAGCATCAGCCCGGTGACCACCAAAAAGCTGCCTAATAAGGTTCTTTTTTTCATCAATACACTCGTTCCTTCCTCTTACTGAATGGTTCTTCTTCTAAGAACAAGAAGAACAGTTCCAGAAGCTACTAGTAAAATCCCTGCATACATCAAGTAACGCAGCCATTCTTCTCCAGTCTTTGGCAGCTCTCCGTTTGAGTCATGAGGCGGATGTTGATCCCCTTTATCTGAGGCTGGAGGATTCGTGTGGTCCTCTTCATTCTTCACAGGTGCATTTTTCACAATCATTGTCTTGATCTCCACTTCGCCCATTTGAATTGTAAAAGCGAGCGGTTTCTTTAAAGCTACATAACCATCTGGTGCTTTCGTCTCTGTGAGTAGATACTCTCCAGGTTTAAGCCCTTTGACAATGGCTTCTCCGTCTTTTCCTGTTGTCACAGATTTTATGGTTTTCCCAGCTTTTGTACGAATGTCAAAGGCTGCCCCTTTTAAGGTTCTATCTGTCTGCTGGTCTACCTTTATGATACGCAGACTTCCTAAGATCAAGTGATTCTTCGCTGTTAAATGAAGCGGCTTCTGCTGATTTTTCTCAATTGTGAACAGTATCGGCTTATTATCCAATTCATAACCATGAGGTGCTTTCGTTTCAACGAATTGATATTCTCCCGGTTTTAGATCGTTGATGTGAAGCTTTCCTTTTTGGTCCGTTACAAGTGATTTCTTCAACGTTTTTCCTTCTTTACTCAGAAGAGCAAACTCTGCATTTTCCAGCGGATGTCCCTCATCATCGATTTTGGTCAGTTCCACTGCTCCCGGCGTCAGTTTGTTGATCATTTCTACTTTTGCTGGTTTGTCTTGACCTAAACGAATCGTAAATGAGACAGGTGTCTGATCCAATTCATAGCCGGCAATGCTTGCTGTTTCGACAAATCGATAGGTTCCTGGCTTCAGTTGATCGACTGTCAGTTGACCGTTTTTGTCTGTCTTTAAGTCTTTCTGAATACGCTGATCATGCTCATCCATCAGATCGAAGGTCACCCCAGCGAGCAACTGACCATCCTCTCCTTTTTTCTGAAGCTTCACAGCACTTGTCGTCCGAATATTTTCTTTTGTCACTTTCACCAGTTGATTTGGGTTGAAATCAATTTTAAATTCTACTGGTTCTGCATCTAGTTTATGTCCAAACGGAGCCTTCGTTTCAACCAATTGGTAAGCGCCTGGTTTCAAATCGTTGACAGTGATGATGCCTTTCTCGTTTGTTGTTAAACCTGACATCATTTCTTTGCCATCGTCATTGAAAAGTGTAAATTCTGCGCCTTTCAATCTTTCTTTTTCTTCCCCTATTTTTGTGAGTTCTACAGAACCTTTCTTGAGCTGATTGATTGCCTCCACTTGAATCAATTCTTTTTGACCTAATTCAACTTCAAAGACAAGTGGTTTCGTACTCAATTCATAGCCTTCAAGACTCTTTCTTTCAACAAATTGATAGGTTCCAGGTTTTAGCCCTGTGAAGGTGATCTTTCCATCCTGATTGGTTGTAATTCCTTCTCCTCCTGCCACTATCTTTCCTTTATCATCAGATAGATCAAAGACAACCCCTTCTAATGATTTCCCATCTTCGCCTTTTTTGTGAAGCAGCACTCCGCCTGTTTTGCGGCTATTTTCTTTTGTCACACTGACCAGCTTCTCAGGGTTAAATGGAATAGCAAAAGTGACAGGTGTTTCGTCAAGCTCGTGACCGAATGGCGCCTTCGTTTCAACAAACTGATAGGTTCCAGGCTTCAGATCGTTGACGATGATCTTCCCGTTCTGATCAGTGACAAGACCTGTTTTCATCTCTTTTCCATTTGCATCTACAAGCTTGAATTCTGCTCCTTCAAGCACATCATCCTTTTCGCCGAGCTTCGTGAGCTGGACAGATCCAGTTTTGAGATCATTGATCACTTTGATTTCTGCCGGTGTTTTTTGTGCGATTTCGATGGTAAAAGGATAAGATTTATTTTTCTTTTGGTAACCATCAATACTCTCTGTCTCCACGAGCTGATATTTGCCCGGTTTGAGGTTATCAACCAAAAGCTTCCCATCTTCATCTGTTGTCAAATCTTTACGTACGACTTTGTCATTTTGATCCAAGACTTCAAATTGAACACCTTGAAGCTTCTTGCCATCTTCCCCTTCTTTTATCACTTCTAATGCACTTGTTTCATAGAAGTTCTTTTGCGAAATGACGATTGGTTCCTTTGGATCAAGTGGTACTTCAAATTTGATTGGCGTTTCATCTAATACATAACCATCGGGTGCTTTTGTTTCAATGAGCTGATACGTGCCCGGCCTTAGTTCGTTTATCGTGATCTTGCCATTTTCTCCTGTGACAAGCGAACCATTTAGCTCATGCCCATCTTGATCTAAAAGCTTGAACTGTGCACCTTCTAGTCGCTCTCCGCCTTCACCTATTTTGCTCAATTCTGCTGAGCCTTTGATGATGTCATTTACTGCAGTTACAATTGTTGTTTCTGTTTGATTTTCTTTAATGGTGAACGGCCATTTTTGCTGATTTAATTGATAGCCTTTCGGTGCGTTTGTCTCAACAAAATAATAGGAACCTGGCTCAAGATGTTTGAAAAGGATTTCTCCTTTTTCGTCCGTTTTCAAATCAGTTTGGACGGTATCTCCAGATTCATTTTTCAGTTCAAATTCTGCATTCTCTAATGCTACACCCGTCTCTTTGTCTTTTTTCGTTAACTTGACATGCTGGCGGATTTCTTGGTTTTGCACCGTCATGCTATTTCCTGTTTTCGCTTGATCTCCAGATTCGTAAGGCTGATCAATCGTTACATGGATCGGATCCTTGGTTTTAATATAACCATCAGGTGCTTTCTCTTCTGTCACGATATAATCACCATACAGAAGACGATCAAATCGAAGAGATCCTTCTTCATCTGTTGTCTTTGTACCAATGACGATGCCGCTCGCAGCATCTGTCAGAGAGAAGGTTGCTCCTTTTAGCGCTTTTCCAGTACTCGCATCTACCTTTTTAACGGTTAAAGCACCAATCGCTCCTGTGCCGTCCCCCATGCCAGCGGTGCGTTTGACCACAATTGAGGCTTCGGATTCCTTTTTGATTTCTTTTACATTTTCACCTCTAAACGTTACTTCGTTTTGAAGTGTACTTCCCACCTTATCTAAAATGAGAGATTGGTATTCTAAAATATATGGTCTCGTGATTTCTTCTTTAAATTTGATTTGAAAAGAATCTGGGTCGAATTCAAGGTCTAGTTCGTAATCCTTCCCTTTTTCCAGCTCTTCTGCTTTTGTCACTTGCCCCTTTTCATCTATTGTCGTCGAATAGAGATGAAATGAGTTTTCTATTATGGCTTGGTTACTGCTTGGATGGTCTATAATCGTCGCTTCTTGGACTGTTGATTGACCAAAATTGATATTCACTTTCCAATCAATAACTTTCCCTTGTTGATTTCCTGATTTGCTCGTGTATTTCCCTCCATTTGGAATGGACACCACAGCATTCACATCTGATTCTTTTGTCTGTCCATCATAAAGGGTCGCTTTATTTTCGTAGGTTTTCTGTACTAAATCCATTCCTTCAACACTTGTTTGATACGTGATTTTATAAGGGGAATCAATGGCTTTTTTGAAAATGACTTCGAAGCCTGTTTCTCCCTTTTCATTTTCAAGGAATTTGATGTCATAATGTTCTTTCGCTAATACCTCTTTTTCTTCTGCTCCATTTTCCCCGCCCTGTAAATCAAGCGAATAGACGGTGATTGAATCTTTAAGCAAACGCTGATTTCCTTGAATGAAATCCTCGATTCTCGCCTCTTCTAGATGTTTCAAATTATAGTTCACACCGATATTCCATGTGATCTCTTTTTTCTTTGCATCATAAGTTCCGTTCTTAAAACCATTTGACTGCGTGTATGTGTCAGGCGTGAAGACAGATTGATTTTCCTTCGTCAAATCCTTGCCATCTTCATTTATCCATTCAAGCTTTACATGATTACGCAGATTCTTTTGGTCTTTATCTGCTCTTTTTTCATAATCAAAAGACGTTGTATATGTGATTATATGTTCTGTCTTAATCTCTTTCGTAAATTGAATATCAAATCCATTTTCATGTTCAATTATTAGGTAATCTGTGCCTTCTTCAAGCACTGAATTGCCTGTCGTCACTTTTAAACTATCTTTTTGCAACGTCAATCCTTCGTTTGTAAACGTATCTTTTAATATCAAATTGTTCATCGTTTGTTGATCTTTGTTGAAGGTGATACGCCATGGAATGGTCTTGGTCTTGTAATTCGGTGTTCCATGATTTTTCGTTAGGATTTGCTGGTCAATTCTTTGCTTCACTTGTTTGCTCTCTTTGCCAGCTGTTACCGTATTGATGATCTCTTCAGCTTCAAAAACCCGCTCGGTTGCTTTTGTTTGATAGGTGATGAGATAAGCTGATTGAATATCTTGATTGAATTGCAAGGTAAACCCGTTTTGTTCATCCTTTTTTTGAGGTTGAACTACATAATTTTCAAACGCTTTTGTCCCTGCTTCGTTGCCATTTTGATCAATTGTGACTTCTTTGACTTGAAATGAATCAGAAATCAGCGCCTGTGTGCCATTAAAGTAGTCTTCTAACAAAGCATCCTTTTGAGCCAGCTTTTTTTCGTTATAGTTATATCGAATTTCCCAAGTAATCGTTTGTGTGACTGGATCGTAGTGAGCGGCTTTTTTATTTAAAGGACTGCCTCTTGTCACATTCACTGTGCCTTCTGCTGAACTGATCACTTTATCACCGGAAACTAGGGACGCTTTATTACGAAATGCAGACTGATCTTGATTTGTAATGTCCGTTTCATACATTAAACGGTAAGCTAGATGCACGTCATCTTTAAATTCAATCGTGAAATCTTGACCATCTGCTGTTTGACCGATTGTGTAGTGGTTTTCGTCAAGCAGCTGTCCAATCGATGTTTCTCCATTTAGCTTTGTATCAATACGATAAAGCTTGATTGAATCTTTTTTCAATGCCTGACCTTCTTGAATCGGATCTAATAGCTTCGCTTGTTTCACATCGTCTAAGTCCATATTAAAATCTACTGTCCATTGAATGGTTTCAGCATTGTAAGATCGATTTGGTTTTCCCTTTTTAGAGACGTTTGGACCATTTGGAATGTATTGAATCGGAATAGATACCGTATCCTTGCCTTCAATCGGGGTAATGATGACTTCTTTTTCTTCAGTGATGACTGTTTGTTGATCTAATTGCGTCCAAACTTGAAGTGTTCCATGGATATTTGAATATTGTTTAATAAAATCGGTGAACTCGATGGAGGCATTTCCGCTCTCATCTACAGAGAAATAACCAACGGTTGCCTGATTAAATTTCATCTCAAGACGATCGATTTTTTCGTAAATCACTAATTCCTCTGGAACCTTGAAATGGAATTCATCTCCGCCATTATAGCTATGCCCATTCGGGATGGCCCACTCATAGTTAATGGAAATCAGCGAGTTGATATCAGGTTTCTCAATTGAATTTCCTTCCGGATCTTCAAATATTAATTTCGCATCAGTGAGGAGATTTTCTTGTATCAGCGTTTGTTTTGTAACACTTTGCAGCCCTGCACGCTTAGACACGCTCACTTTGTTTTTTAGTAATTCATCTTCTTCGTTTTGTTTCGTTTGAGCGGCTTCTTGATTGTTAGAAGCTTTATCTTTCTCAGATGAGGTTGAGTCATCTTTTGGAAGGCTTTCTTCACCCTCATTTTGCTTTGTTTTCTCTTCTTGCTGAGTTATACTGGTGACATCGATGTCAATTGATCCTTCTAAATTTGGATCGATCTCAACATCTTCTTTAAATTTTACCGTCACTTCATTTTGTTTTGAAACGGTATACTCGCCAACAGGTATGTCACCTACAGTAATGGGTTCCTTCTGCTCCTTCTCTACCTGGATGGCTGAAGGAAGAGTGAAAACATACGGATATTGTTTTTTTAGATCAATTCCTTTTATTGACCAATGCACAGTGGCCTTTCTTACTTGCTGATCTTCCATGCTTGATAACTTGTTGCCTTCGCTATCAGCAAACTCAATATCCCCATAAATATTTTCTTGAATTTCTTTTGCTTGTGCCCCTGCTAAAGGCAAGACTCCTAATATACTAGACTGTATGACTAGCACCGCAATGAGTGCCAGCGACAATATTCTTTTCAATACATCCACCCTTTTCTAAAATTAATTTTCAACAATGATAAAAAAATCAGTTGTATACTGTCAGATCAATCACTCCGCTTCTGATCAAATATTTTCTAAAAATTGCACCTTAAGACCCTATGAATAAAATGAGTTGTCAATCATGAGTAGTGGATTCAATAACTGGATTGGGGTCCATAGAAATGGGGAATAGTGAGAGGGATCATGAAAGAATAAATATGAATTTTTCTATTGATACTTGAATGAACAATAAACGATGTGTACATGCATATATAAGCATGTATTCACATATAGTTCGTTCATATGAAACAAGCATGTATCATATGGTATGTATGGTTAGACAGTTCAGCATCTTATAGACCGCATTCCTTTCTACTCCCTTTCATATGGTAATCAAAAATCTGCTGCATTTTATTCTTTCATTTACCGTTTCAACAGCAAAAAAATAAACAAAATATCTAAAATGATCCATTTTTATAGGATTCATGGCTTACTTATCACCTTTTAAAAGAAAAATATGGAGAATTAACGAATAATATTTGTTTTCGTCTAATTTTTTTCTCTTTTATCATGAAAAGTGAAGACAAAACGATTTAGCCTAAATATTAAAATCATTTTATGCCTATTTAGAAAATCAAATGTTCTTTAAGTGAACTTCATAATATAGAGGCAAGCCAAGGGAAGGAGTTAGTTGTTTAATGGAGCTCATTGATAATAAATCAAAGAGATGGATAAAAATTTTAAAACTGCTTGTATCAAAAGATAAGTGGTGGAGCCTTCAAGAGATATCGAATGAACAAATCGGTTCGGTTCGTGCCATTCAAAGCGATTTAGAACAAATGAAGTCGTTCCAAACAGAAAACGGAGAGCCGTTAATCCACATAAAGCCAAGACAAGGCATATCCATTTGTTATACACAGACGATACGAGTCGACTACTATATCAAAGAAATTCTAAAAGATACGATTGAAATTCGATTGATTGATGGCGTTTTCTTTGAACAAAACAGATCTTTCTATGAATGGATGGACATACTGAATATCAGTAGATCCACATTGTATAACACCATTCATAAAATCAATTCGCTTCTTATCTCGTATGACATTGAGTTACGACCAGATAGTATGCAGTTCCATGGAAATGAGAAGGAGATTCGTCAATTTTTTGTGGAATTTTTGTTTGAAGTCTATGGAAGCAGGCTTTGGCCATTCGATGATATTCAAAAGCAAGATGCAGTTGATTTTTTACAAAAGCTATTTCAGGTGCTCGAAGTCAATCTACCTGATGTGGCGATAGATAAATTTTGCCTATGGCTCGCCGTTTCCATACACCGAGTGAGGAAAAATTTTTCAATACGACGCGATTATAGGTACTCAATGGATAAGGAAAAACAAACATCTACAGCTAAAGGTATCTATAATCAAATCAAAAACTTGGAAGAACACGTTTGCCAAATGACAAAGGACACTTTTGGTGTTACGTTGGATCGTCACGAATTTGTCTTTTTACTATTGATTGAACCAGCTATTGGCCATTATAAATCAATTGAAACTGTCGAAGAAAAATTGATGTTCTTTCAATCGCATACACCACACCTCTTCGAAGCCATTCATTCCTTTATCAATCAACTGGAGTTGATATTTCATCAAGAGGTGGCTAATCGCAAGGCGATGACACTGATTCTTCTCCAATATTATGTGTATTCTAGGGAAATTACCGTAAGAGATGGATTCCTTTTCAAAAAGAAATCGAGGTATTTATCAGAGGTAAAAAAACAGCTTCCTTACTTCTATTCGAGGATTACTCATATCATCCAAGAGTTAAAAACAGACGATATACTTGCTTCTTTTGTGAAAAATGAACGAGAATTGATTCGTATCATTACTTCTAACTGGAGGGGTCTTGTTCATTTGGAAATGGATCGGAGAAACGTGTTGAACATTTTTGTCATTTCAACATTAGGTTATAATCATAGTTTGTTTATTGCGGATTTAATTAAATTAAGATTGCCTCCTCTCATTCATATTTTCACAAGTCCAGAAAATACATTAAATGAACAGACAATGGATCGACTTGGGATTGATATGATTGTGACCGATACTGAACTTCCTAATCAATTAGGACGGTCTACGCTGCTGATCAGCTCTTTTCCAACAAAGAAAGAAGTGGACAACTTGCACTCAAGATTGGTTGATATGACAAACTAAGATTCACCAAAAAAAGCTGCTGAGGAGCTCTCTCAAGCAGCTTTTTGCTTCTGTATTAATGAAGCGCTATTTGTTCATTCATCAAATCAATAGCATAAAGCGATTGCTCATATTCATCTAATAGAAGGTAGACTTTGAGCGGTGCAGCAGTTTGATCTGTCTGCTGCGTGAATAGGACACAAGTGAATTTTTCGATTCCTTCTGGCAGCTTGCTTTTCAGAAAAGGATGAAGAATAGGAGAGATTCGAAGGGTATCAACATCTTGCAACCAAAGCTCATCTTGTAACGCAGGATAATGGTCAACCAAAAACTGACGAAACACTTCCAATGTACTCAAGTTAGATATCCTCACTTTCTTCTATTTATAGCTTTAAGCTTACCTAAAACAAACATGTTCAACTCACCCTATGATCTCAGTCCGCCTATTTTCGCATACTACTAGAGACACAATGTCATTTTTTCTTCTAAAAGATTTGTAGATCAACTTTACTGTCATGAGTTTTCCATATGTATGACGTTTACTATATGAAATACGAATTCCCACCGATGGACCTATGATCATATTCTTATCTGTTTCTTTCGTGATGAAACGACAACTTCCTTCTACAAAATTCCATTTTTATTCTAAAAAGAGGAAAATAGGACAAAAAAGAACAGCTGCTCACTGTTCTTTTAGAAGTTATGAAAGGTCTGTCAAAGAGAATACTTCGCCGCTCACTGCATCAACGCCATCATGACAGTCAAGCTTGCCGCATAAAACATATTGTTTTTGCACATCGTCATAGACATAGATGGGTGTAAGTTCGAGGCGTTCTCTCAATGTTTCAAAGGCTTCTTTCTGAGATATGGTGATTTCACTAGCTGATTGAGATGGATTGAGTATCCCGCATACTTGAAACATCTCTTTTTTATCTATGTAATTAATGGCTTCAAAAGTGCTGGCATCAATGAAGACCTTGATCTTATCCATAAATCCACAGCCTTCTTGCTCATTCGTTTTTAATATCGCTTCGATATAGCCATGATCACGGTGGAGTGTTTTAAGCACCCACTTCCCTGTATCCTTTGAATATTTTTGCGCCAAAAAGGTGCGAACCGCTTTGATACACTCAGCTTGCTCTTCTTTTGAGATCGGGAATGTATCTGGTGAAGGCTCCAGTGAGAAGGCTTGTTCAGCAGTAATGTCCTCGTTTATATTGACTTCCTTTTTTTCAAAGGCTTTGGTTAAAGGTTCATTCCACTCCATGACCTGATTCATGTGTATACAATGTGTTTCTTCACGCCCAATTTCAAATGGTATCGTTCCTGTTCCATCGTTCTTGACATAAATTTCTTCTAACGCAAATATAGGGCGGATTCGATTCTGCTCGAAGGAGGGCCAATCAAACCGCTGCACTTGCTGCTCAGCTAAATCCTCGATCCTATCAATGGAAAGCACATATTCTTCAGCTCTTAGTCGTTTTTTTGCCATAAATGGCCCTCGATGTATAAAGTGAATGAGCTGCCCATGTTCATCCCATTTCACCTCGATTCTACCTGAAGGCGTCACTTTCACACCATCTATTGCTTCTTCGAAAAAAAGTTCCCCTTTCTCCTTTTGTTGCAAGTGAAAATGCTCACCATCAATCAACCCTGTTTCTTGTTCAATCCATTGAATGGCATGAGCTGGATAAGGGCTTTTAAATGTGACACCATTCTTCGCGAAGGTTTTATCCATGACAAAAATAACTGTTTCAACCTGCCCTGTATTCAAATTCACGTCAATCACGGCTGTGCCGTCTGGGTTTAGATCATCGTCCTCTGGTTCAGCTTCATGGGTGGGAAACCATTCCATATTCAATGTATACACCGTTTCATTGAACATATTGACGTAACGATGAAAACTGTGCCTTTTTAGATAGTAAAGCTCTAAGCCAAATTTCGCCTTTGTCTGATCGATCAGTTGTTGAATGTTTGCATTCATTTTTTTCACCTCAAAATGATTCAGTCTTATGGAAGAACAAAGATGACGATAAAGCCGAAGATAACGATCGCTGTTAATAATCCTAAAACCATTGACACCATGTTTGTTTTCTTTGTAAAGCCTTTTAATTCATGCTCTTCAGTCAACCGGTCGATTTTTCTAAAGCGAAAAAGCATGCTTAAATTAATAAGGGCTAGAGTTACAAATAATAAGAAAATTAAAAGCGTAGGTTGTATGTTTAAGAATGGATTTGTTACATCTTGGAAGCTGAATGACTGAAGGAACATCAGACCACTTAATACTACTCTTGAAATATTTTCTGCCTTCTTTTCTTTCTCCCACTCTTCCCCCAATTTTTCTTTTTCATAAATGGCTATCTGCTCGAAAAGGGGAATGAAAGACTTTGTTGATCCTTTTTTAATAAAACCATAAATACTTAGAAAGAGCATAATAATTCCTAAACAAAGAAAGAAATGTGTAAATCGAATGTCAGACATTTGAATCAAGATAAAAAAAGCGACGATTATGATACCGGCTATTAAATTAGAAACGACTATTTGCTTTGACCTCATCTTTTTTAATGTAGCTTGTTCCATACAATACTCCTCCTCGTTTCAAATGTTTCTGTTAAGCGCTCTATCTCTATTACGATTTTATTGAAAAAATGTTTCAATATTTCCCCTTTCTACTGTCAATTCGGCTTTTTTCGCAAATGAAAAGACGCCCATCATTCAATGAACGTCTTATCCTTCTTCATAAAATCATCACATCATATTTGAGCAGCTGTTCTGTCTTTTATTTATTGAGCCACCATGTGTTTAAAGTCATCAATAGTCAGAAGTCTAGATGTCTTTTCTCCATGTTGTCTGATGTTCAGTGTTTTTTCTTATATAAATTGAACTTGCACTGGTGCCAAGCAATAACGGAAAATATTACATTAAATTTCCCATAAAAATCTGCTTTATTCATTTACTTCTTATAACTTTGTAGTATCCAGCTTTATTTTTATTGTCATGAAAATCTAAAATCCAATTTCTTTCTTTAAATGCATCTAACAGTTTTGTATTAGTTTCATCAATTTCATACTGGGGTCTACTTCCTTCTTCAAATAACTTCGTAAATTTTTTTAAGCCTAATAAATCAAGATATTCTTTACATGTTTCCTTATCTAAATTGGGTAGTGATGAAATAAGTATATCGATTTTTACATTATACTCGATATCAATAGATTCTATTAATTTCTTCAACAATTCATTTGAATTATTCTTATCACTAGCTATATCTACTGTTAAATCTCGAAAATCTGCTGCTAATTTTTCTATCATTTGTTTCATTTCGTCATCCCATTTTTCATAAGTTATAAATAGATAACTAAGATCACTAGAATCAAAGTTATTTCCTAAAATATGTTTTATAACTGGAGTAGAATAGCCTTTTTCCAAAATTGTTATTGAATCATTAGTAAAGTCAAGCAATCTAATTTTGATATCATCCTCAACATTCCAAGAGAGTATTTCTAGTAACTCGTCAATTTCAAATTCCTCATGTGTAATTGTATTAACGTATTCTTTAACATTCTTTTCAATAAAGCATAAAACTTGATTTGGATAATGTTCTCGCAGAAACAGTAGATTTTCAAGATACATCTCTAAAATCCCATCTTGGATAAGGATACATAACTTTTCTTCAGATATACCAACAATATTTGAATTATTAAACTTATAATCAAGTGTAGTTAGTATTTCTCTATATTTGTTATTGAAAAGCTCATTAGCAACTAATGAAGCATTAAAAAACTTTTCTACCTTCTCCTCATCATAATTGTTTGTTATTCTGCGAAAATCCAACGTGGACATATCTCTATTAATCAATGATATTAAATTATCATCTAACGATTCAGTATATCCAAAATATTCTATAATGTTTTCTTCCGTATACTTAACTAAATTATTCTTTAATAGTAAGATCCACAAATCTTTATCAACAACATCAACAATGGACGTAATTGAAGTTTTTAACAACTCCAAATAGGACTCTTTCTGATCAGGTTTTATGATTTCATTATTTAAAATACGTAAGGCTACTGATTCTTCATCATTGATTTTACCATCACTATTTGACAAAATGACATCAACGTATTTATCGATGTTTTCATTCACGTAATCTGCCAAATGTGAATCAGGTTGACTTAACACCAAAGTGTAATTTTTGTGATGTATCTCTTCATCTTCATTCACCCGATAAAATTTCTTGAGCATTAATTTCAAATTATTAAAATTTATTTCATATAAACAATTCGAATAAACAGCTTCTAAAAGTTCAAGTTTTGCATTATCAATTCGAATAAAAGATATTTCCAGTAACCTTAACCCATGGATTAGCTTTTGTATGTCGGGAGATTCTATATCTAAATAATCAGCACAATTAGAAATGTAATCAGAAAGTGCATTCTCTTTGTCCATAATCCGAATATTGTTTTCATCAGAATAATAAAAAGTATATATTGAATAAAGACGAAACTGCTTGTCTGTTAAAGTACTTTCTTTTAGTGCATTAGATAACATTTCAGGCCATTCTATATTAAGATATTTCACAAAATTAGAAACTTCCCTTTGAGTATCAAAAAATTGTCCAACAAATTTAAAATCCTTAGTATTTTTTAGATGGTTTAAAAATATTTCAAGAAAGTTTGACATATTCTTTGTCTTCAAAAGATGTTGAAACAAATCAAAATTAAGGATCTCTTCTTGAGCGAAATCTACTAATCGCAATCTATCAATTATAAGTGATGGGTTATTTAGTTTAAAAGTATATTCTTTGGCTCTTCTGTCAGTAATACTTCGTAAAAAAGTTTTATCTACTCTACTAAGACTGGTCTCATAAAAATAAGTCATGTAGTCAGCATAGGTTTCATCTATAAATCCATTACGTATTAGATACTTCAGCAATGCAAAATATTCACTACCTTTAATATCATCAAAAGTGGATTCAATTCCTATCTCATTTGTTGAGATTACTCTAAAAATTTCATCTATATTTTCTCTTGAAATAATCTCATTTAGTTGTTTAGATTTTATTGAAGTTAATTCTTTTTCCATACGTGATAAATCCCCTTCTAAAATAGGAAGGCGATTATCTAAAATGTTCTTTATAGCCTGCTCACGGTTAGAAAATTCATCTTCATACTTTTCCTCTAGTACCCTTCGTTCTTCTTGTTGATTCCAATTGCTAGGTAACCGTTTCCTTTTTGCACTATATATATCATTTAATTCTTGAATGGAAGTTAAATGCTCTTCTTGTGCAAATTCAATTTCTTTTTTCTTATCATCTATTAACACTTTATACCTTTCAATATCATTTTCGATAAATTGCTCTTTTTTTGCAAAAAGCGTATACACCATACCTTGATTAAGCTGTAATTCGCTAAAATCTCGTGGAAACAAATTCTTATAGGTTATTATAGCAAGCATCTTATTACTATCTAGTTCTGTTATATTGAGTCTGTTATAATAAATTACAAACTCATTGTATATGTTTTTTAGGACTCTCATATCATCTATATATAATGAAAGCCCCTGCAAAAAATTATTATCGAATAGCTGATAAATGCTACCTTCTTTAAAATGCGTAATGAATTGATCATATGAGTTTGAACTATCTACTACAGGAATAACTGGTATTATATAATCAAAAAATTTTGTTCGATCCTTTGATACAAAAATATCATCTCGTAAAAGATAAAAAAATCGAATCGGGTTTTCTCTATTAATATTCGCCAAAGTGTTAATCTCACGTAAGCGTTCAAAAATCCTAGTCGCTTTAAATCGATCCATATCTTCAAATACTATGACATCGGCATTAACGTTTTCAAACAAATATAAAACTTCATTTAAATATTTATCGAAATAAGAGTCTTCACTTTCTTCAAAAATCTCAATTTCGTTGCCTTGCAAGCTGAGCTTTCTGAATATATTTTTTGTTTTTTGAACTTTTATCAATGAATAAAGAAATACAGAAAATGTTATAGCAACCAGTATCCCACTGATGATAAGACTATATTTATTTGTGGATATACTTAAAATATCTTTAAGCATAGAAGGCGATAACGAAACCACATACCTATTCCACAATTCGAACATTGTAATATGTAAAATAGTTATTAAAAAAAGCATTGTCAAGAAAGTAGTTATTACTGATTTCCCACTTTTTATATTTTTCTTAACTTTGAAATTTGTTTGAATAATGTTATCTGATGGGATTTGATGTATTAGCTGATTTATTATTTTCCCTTCTAATACAGATTCCTTAATTTCATTTTCGTCTTCTGTATCAGATTGCTTAAAATGTGCCAGTGAAATTCGCTTGAATTTCAAATCATTATGCTTTTTTTTATATGAATCTATTAAGCTGCTTTTACCAGCTCCATATGCTCCAGAGATAGCAATGTTCTTAACATCAGGAGTTTTAAAAATATAATCAATGGCACTCTCATAATGTTTTAAATCTACATCACTATCGGGTGTTAATTTTTGGAAATTGTAGTTTTGCTCTTCCACACTATCCCTCTATCCTTTATTCAAATATAATACTGATCAACACTTAATATAATCCACAAAATTATAGAAAGAAAATTATCATTTCCTGATGCCTCTTTTCTTCATCCTTTGCTCCTTGGATATTTACTACTATTGTAACAAATAAAATCCCTCAACTGGTGTATTCTTCAAATCAAAAAAAGGAACTACCCGAAATAAGTAGTTCCCACAATACAATACTGAATTTTTGTGATCACTGGTGAATCTATCATTTTACCTTCCTTGTTCTATCACCTTCAAACTCTTACTCTGAGAAATTCGGTCAAATGCCACCATCAGAATGGTCATGAGCAAAGCGAGAAGAACCGTTCCCGCACTGATCCAGCTTAGGTTTAATATAGATGTTTTGCTTAACACAACTCCTCCTAACCCCGAGCCTAAAGCAAATCCAAATTGAATAAATGATGTATTGACACTTAATGCGATATCAGGAGATTTAGGTACAAATGTGACAAGATATAGCTGCTGAGCTGGCGATGTGCTCCATGTAGCGATCATCCATATCATGATCACCGCCACCATGATTACGAGATGCCCTGTCACAAATGCTAGCAGCATAAGCATGATGATTTGTAGAATAATTCCGGAGAAAATCGTGAATATTGGGCCTTTTTTATCTGCTGTAACCCCTCCAAGGCTGGAGCCCAAAAAGCTGCATATTCCCGCTAGCAATAAAATGCCGCTGATTTCTGTAATGCTGAGGTTTGCTGATTCTTGCAGGAAGGGCGTTAAATAGGTAAATAAAGTGGAATATCCACCTACATAAAAGAGTGTCACTGCCACTGCCAGCAAAATTCGCTTATCTTTTAAAATTGATAACTGCATACCTAGCGTCACCGGTTCTTGTTCTTTCATAGAAGGGATGCGCCTATATAAAACAATCAGCGGAATGAGCGTGATCAATCCAATGGCTGCAAATAATGCTTTCCATCCCATCATGCTGCTTAGAAATGTCCCGATTGGCACACCTAAAACCAAGGAACTGCTGAGTCCCATTAAAATGATGCCAATGGCTGTTCCTCTTTTTTCTCGTTCGACAAGACGAGTGGCCACAGCCATTGCCACCACAATGGCCGTTCCCCCACTAATTCCTTGTAAAACCCTAGTCATCAGCACCATTTCAAACGAATGGCTGACACTTGTGATGATATTACTTAAAGTAAAAATGATCAGCATCCATGATAATATTTTTCTGCGGTCAATATTGATGGTCAGTGCAATGACAATCGGTGCCCCGATTGCTGCTGAGAGCGCTAAGGATGTGACCAATAAACCAGCAGCTGATGTCGTGACCTGTAAATCATCTGCGACCATTTGAATAATCCCTGTAATGATATATTCGATCGTTCCGATTAAAAAGGCTGCTAAAGCAAGTAAATAAACAACGGCTTTATTTTTCATCGTGACGTTTCTCCTTTGGGCAATGTTTACGATTTGACTTCATTTTTTATAGGAATTTGAATTTCAATGAGTCTTCCTTCTTCATTTTCAGACAATGGGTAATAAATCTCTCTTCCCGGCTGATCTTCTTTCACGCGATATCCGTTATTTTCGATCCATGTCGCCAGGTCAACACAAGCAGTTTGTGCAAATGGAGAATCTGAATGAAATAGGAGCGTCGCCATGGTTTCTTCAGCTGGTAACGTGCGCATCGTAATTCCCTGAGGAAGAGAGCCCCTTAACGCTTTAGCGGAATACCCAACCTCAAATTCGAACTCACTTTCTTTAGCAAGTGATTCCCTCCACAGCACGATTTGTGGCTCAGAGTTCAATTCTTGCGGATGTTTATGTAACAAATGATGAAATGTTTCAAAGAATAATGGGATTTCGTCAACAGTTCCGTTGGATTGAAAAGACATGATGTGTTTGCTTTCAACCGATTTGATGATGACCTCCTGTTCTTTTTCCACACACCCCTCTCGTTTGATGAGGTGCATCCGCTCCTTAATACGCGCTAATTTCTGCTGTTCTCTCTCGATCAATTGCTGAATCTCACTCTCTTTCAAGAGAAACATGCCCTGAATCTGGTCGACAGAAATATCTTCACGAAGAAGCTGACTCATTTGCTTTAACGTAAAACCTAATTCCTTGTATAGAAAAATCCGATTGACCTCAAGCAGCTGCTCAGCTGAGTAATACCGGTATCCAGAATCTTGATCGATCTGTTTAGGCTTTAATAAATCGATTTGGTCATAATACCTTAAGGTTTTGACAGGGACTTTACTTAACATAGAAAAATCGCCAATCTTGAACATCCTGATCTCCTCCGTTTTGTTGATCTGATCAAAGTATAAACCTTTCAGTTAAGGGGAAAGTCAATAGAAGATTTTAAAATACAATTTATTCGCATATAAAAAAGCCCTATTTCAAATAGGGCTCGTTGTTTGATGAACTTTATTTATCCTCAAGAATATGTTTAGCCGCTTCTAGTGCTGAAGCTGCTTTAGGCCATCCGATATAAAAACTAAGATGAGTGATGACTTCAATCAATTCGTTCTTCGTGACACCATTTTCTTTGGCAAGATGTAAATGGTATTCCAGCTGATTCAGGCTGCCCGTACTTACTAAAGCTGAGACTGTAATCATACTCCGATCTCTAAGAGAAAGTTCCTCCCTTCTCCACAAATCTCCAAAGAGAACTTTTTCTGAGTACTCAACAAATGCTGGAGCAAAATCTCCAAGAGTGAATTTTACAGTCGGCTTGATTGGTTGATGCATAGCTATTTCCCCTTTCAATCGTTCCGTTACTTGATCATCTGCGCAAGCCCTTCTCCAAAGGACCAATTTTCCAAGCCTGTCTCAATCAGCATAATGAATACATTTTCTTTTGATATATGGAGTTTGTTATACAACTGGTCAGCTATTTCCTTATATAATGATTGCTTCTGTCCCTCGGTTCTTCCTGAACCACATGTAATTTGGATATATAAAAGACGATGATCTCTTTCATGACGAACAAGATAATGGGGATCATAAAAAAATTCTTCTTTCTTATGTGAACTGAATACCTGAAAGTAGTCTTTTTTAGGAACTTGAAATTCTTTTATCAGAGCCTTCATGATCGTTTGGCTAATAGAAGTTAAGCTTTCTTTATCGTACTCATCTTCCATATAACTGACTTTTACAAATGGCATGTATGTCATCTCCCTTTTTCTGTCTCACTTCATTTTACATCCCAATACTCGTTTTATATAATTGAATAATATATAAAAATGCATTCATATATCGAATGGAGAATATTAGAAATGGACCTAAAAGAGTTAAAAGCATTTCAAGCCGTGATTCAGGAAGGGACCTTCTCAAAAGCCGCTCAAAAATTGAATTATGCACAGTCGACCATAACGAATCAGATTAAACGATTAGAAAAGGAATTAGGATTTCAATTGTTCGTAAGAGGATGGGAGGCTGAATTAACCCCTTCAGGACAATTGTTTGCCAAAGAGATTGATCAGTTGATACTCCATTGGCATTTTGTATTAGAGCAATCACAAAAACTCCAAAAAGAAGAAATCGGAACCTTGAATATAGGCGTCATAGAACCAATTGCTGTCTCTATTCTTCCTTCCGTCCTTCAAACATTCAGAAAGCAAAAACCGAATATCACATGCCACTTTATCATTGGTAATACAGATTTCCTTCACAAGCAGCTCCTCCAGGGGGAGATCGATTTTGCTATTGCAGGGGAACCTGTGATGAACACACTTCCGTTTGAGGAGTTGTACAAGGAGGAAATGTCTTTTATTATCGCAAAACAGCAGGCAGATCAAGTTGGAACGATTTCATTGATCAAGGATCTTTATGAACAGCCTCTGATCATAGGCGGAGAAAGTTGTTTATATTACATGAAATTACAAAAGGAACTTTCAAGAATAAATGTAGAACCGTTCACTTATACCGTCAGCCAGATTTCAGCCATTCCATCATTTCTAAAGGGATTTCCCTCTGTCGGCGTCGTCCTTTCCTCTACCCCATTGTCAGACGAGTTTGTGAAAGTTCCAATTGAAATGGAGGACCCTTTTATCCCGATAGGAATCTTAACTCATAAGGACCCCCATCTCTCTCTGGAAAACACCAAGCAGCTGCTGCTTAATCTATTTCGTCAAGAAGCGGAGCAATTCACATGCTCGTGATCTCGTATCAAAAACAAAAAACCTAGATTTCATACATCTAGGTTTTTTAATCTTTCAAGCCATTTCAAGATCGCTCCACTTTTAAAGAAATTGAATATGGCTCCCTCACTAAATCGCTCAGCTCTTACAACCCCCATGATGAGAGCAAGTACACACTGTGCATTTAAATTTGAAATGTCCACATGCTCCATATCGTTCGTTCCCCATTCAATGCCATTTTCTTTGAGGATTTCTCTATAGTGGGTAAGTTCCATTTCTTGATGCTGTTCTGCAAAGGCATAGACATCTTCAATAAAGCGTTGGACCGTTTCTGAATAGTTCACAAAAGGCATCTGGATTGGGCGTTCAGCTGTTCCATCATTTTCTTGATCGATCACCCATTCTCCGATATGATCCTCCTGAAGCATCGGTATGTATTTTGTCAAAATCTCAAATTGACTCATCGTTATCCTCCTCTATTTTTTTAGAATGCTTTCAAGCCCGACAATAATAAAAGGAAATATTTTCAGGCCATGTATCGTGCATACAGGAGTGACATTAGTTCAGAAATTAAGCTGGAGCCTTCAAATAGATCGAAGGCTCCATTTCCAACTAAATTGCTTTAGCTAAAATCATAAATCGGTGTTGTTTTGCGTCAAAATAACCCTTTTGTTCAATGGTTTTATGAATGGTGTATAATTCATCCTTGAAATTACTTATTTCAAAATCTGGCACTTGCCAAGGAATTGCTTTTAGATAATACACCAATGCTCCGATATCATAAAATCTTAGAATGGGGAACTCTTCAGCACTTTTCAACACCTCAAAATGATTCTCCTGTATCTCTTTTAAAGCTAGCTTTAAGTTCCAATCAATAAATTCTTCATTTATTGGTACCCTTAGATTCTCATTAATCTCTATGCAATCGAGTCCACCGACTTGTTGAATTAGAAAAATACCTTCTTTCGAGATAATTCTTCTCACCTCTTGAGATGAAAATGACTCATGTTGATTGATGATGAGATTAAATTTTCCAGTCTCAAAAGGCAAATTTTCATCATTAGAAATTTGAACTACCTTAACTCCTAAAGGGGTTAATCGTTCTTTTGCGATAGGTACATTAGGTAAGTAACCTTCTGTAGCATAAACTGATGTTGGAAAAGGTCTTAATTTTGATAAAAACTCTCCACCACCTGTTCCCATGTCCAGCATTGATTTTGCACTTTGAACAAGAGAAGTAGCTATACTACCATATGACCATGAAAGCAACTCACTTTTCATTCTTCCAGTTTCAGATATGAATGAGAAATCCCACCCAACAAAAGGTTCATCTGCTTGTTTTATAAATGAAGAAAACTGTTTGTCATTCATCATAATCCCTCCAATTATCATTTTGCAGTTTTAATGATTAAATAATTGGTGGGCCTCTTACGAATATATTAAGTTGTTATATTTCATGTTCTTTTAGTCTCATATTTAATCACTCCCTTTAAAAATACTTAAAATTATATTTAAAGAGGACCTTGCCGAAGACCTTGTTTTTAACATTTATTTTATATTCATTCAGCTGATATTTGAGTGAAACAATAAAAAAATTTGTTTGAGAATCGAGAACTCATGATGGGTGTCTCATTATAGAGGACTAGGTGCAAGATAAGGAGGAAATACGAAATGGGAGCTTAGAAAAAAATAAAATAGATTGTTAGTTTTTTGTTCATTTAGATGCTTTTACTCTCGCGCCAATTGTCAAAAGCTTGGTCTAGTGATATTTTCGCTCATTTAACTCCGAAAATGAAAGTTAGAACAGTAAAAAAGTTCAGCGATTGATTACATGGAATCAGAAGGTTAAGTAATCAAAAGGGCTAAAGACACCACACACTCAACATGCGGCGTATAAATCATCTAGCTCGTCAACTTTTTTCGACCTTCACAACCAGTATAAACTAAAATCTTAATAATCACGAAAAAGAATATACGTTCTCAAACCTTTAGATCAAATGTGGTCAATTATGTGGTCGGTGGTCAAAAAAAGCTATCCATAAGGACGGCCGGGTGTGAGTAATATAAGAAGAAGTTAATCATTGAAATATATACGAATTTTTTAAAACCCCGTTTCCGCGGGTAAACCGTATACTCTAATTATACACCACATTTAGATACCGAACAAATATTCGTTTATAATCTCAAGTGAGGTGGATGAAATGTAGAACGAAGAAAAGATCGAAATAGGTGGAAGATGAAATTCATCTTGCCAGAACATAATGAGGCATTAAGACAACTGCATCTTGCAAAAAAAATTGAGCGACTAGTTTTAAGCCCGGAACAATTGGAAGAGTTTGAATATACAATAGCGACTGCTATGAGCGAAGACTTGGCTCTGAATTTCGATCTATTTGATAATGGGTTTGTTCGTGAGATCACTGGGAAAGTCGGGTATGTGGATCATCTAAGAAAAGAATTCAGGGTTAAGGATGATCGTGGCGACACAAACTTTATACGGTTTGCAGATATTTTGAATGTAAAAACACCCTAACATTAGTCAGGGTGTTTTTATGTGCTTGTACATTATTCATGAGCAGGAGCAATTTTGGCTACTGGCGCACCACAAGTTAGCATGAATATGAACACAACGGTAGGATGAACAGCTGCACCCGCAAGACCAATAGCGCCTGCTACCGCCAACCAATCTCCCCTGTCTATTGATTTTTGTACATTCTTTAAAGTACCTCTAGCGATACCAGCTGCATCTTCAATACATCTCGTAACAGTGTTGCTTTGAGTGACAATTTCTTGATTCATTAATTTTGCAAAAGCGACCATTCCATCTTTCACTTCATCCGAATAAGGCGATTTTGCAAGCTCTTCCTCATTAATGACGAAGCCTTTTTCTTTTTCAGAAATGATAATCTTTGTGAAGATGTATTCAATTTCTTTTAAAGACGTCTCAATTTGCTCTTCTGTCAAACCTTCTAATCCCTTTGTGCTTTGCGTCTTTGCAGAAGCAGCTGGAGCAAAGGCAGTCACAGCTAGAACTAATGCTAACATTAAAAATATCAATCTTTTCATATTAACTCCCCCTTTTTTTAACCAAAATTTACTTTATCATACTTTTATGTAAAATAAAGGTTTTTAAGAGAGAGTTAAAGTTTTCTTGCAAATATCGACATTTTGCGACACGTTAACCCCACATAAATAAAAGGAAGAATGATAGCGCCCAAGTAAGTATACCAAGCATTACAAAAAATTTAAGAAAACTTTCGTACTTTGTAAGAGGACGTTCCTTCTTTAATTTAGACAATCGCCAATGAAGAGCATAACCAGAGAACAAAAGAATTAATTGACCAATTTTTGATACGTCTTCTAATATATCTATACCATTCATTATAGTTCACCTCACATTAGAAAATAAATAAAGTAGACTTGTAGAGAGTCTACTTTTTTTAAAAATCACCCAAAGTATCCGTTTTCTGCAGTTTGAAAATCCGAGGAATTTATATGTACTGTAGCTGTGATCCCCATTAATAAGGTAAGGCTCAATATCGTAACTTTAAAGTGATTCATCAATTCCCTCCTCTTCTATTCAGCACAATTTAGACTTATTATCGCAGATAGCATATTCATTTTCCAACATTTATGTAAAAATAAGCAATAAGAAGCATGATACTTGCTAGATGGAACATTACTTTTGTTTCTTGTTTTGCGATATACCGAGAAAATATAACAATTTTGCTGATGAACATTTTGTATCTAATAAACACAAATACCCCCCTAACCTTCATGATTAGGGGGTGACTTATTTCATGAACCGTTTTACTGCATCCGCTGTTTTTGATCCATAATAGCCGTTAATCCCATTGTTTTTCGCGCCCTTATCAGGATGCGGCTAGGCCATTCATCTATTAAAATGACTGGTGATATTTATGCTCACGTAACACCAAAAATTAAAGTTAGAACAGCAAAAAAATTTGGCGATTACATAAAATTAGAAGGCTAAGTGGTCAAAATGTGGTCATATGAAGGTTTGTGGCTCTTTAACCCTTATTATTTAAGGGCTAAAGACACTACACACTCCACATGCGCCGTATGCGGGAACATATCAACTGGCTGCATGTATTCGATTTTGTAGTCTTTTGACATGTATTCAAGGTCTTTTGCTAGTGTGGATGGGTTGCAAGAGACGTAGACAAAGCGTTTTGGTTTGATTTGTTTGACGGTGTCTAAGAAGGTGCGCTCGCAGCCTGTTCTTGGCGGATCGACGACGATGACGTCAGGACGGAAGCCTTCTTTGACCCATTTTGGCAGCCAATGTTCAGCTGTTCCTGTCACATAGGTCGCGTTTTTCATGCCGTGTTTTTTGGCATTTTTCTTGGCATCATCAATTGATTCTTTGATGACATCCATTCCTCTTACTTCTTTTGCGCCATCTGAGAGCCACATCCCAATGGTTCCAACGCCGCAATACGCATCGACAACCTTTTCTTTGCCAGTCAGTTTGGCCGCTTTTTTCGCTTCATCATAAAGCTTTAGCGTCTGCTTCGGATTCAATTGGAAGAAAGCACGTGCACTTAGTTCGAAAGAGACGTCTCCTAAAAATTCTTGGATGACCATATTGCCAGCTAGGTGAGATGTTTTATGGCCGAAGATGACTGATGTTTTTTCGCCATTGATATTATGCATAATGGACGTCACTTCAGGCAGACGTTTTTGAATGGCTTCGGCGATTTCTTTTTTCTTTGGAAATTCAGGTTTTGATGTGACCAGAACGACCTGTACTTCACCTGTTTCAAAGCCGACACGCACAACAATCGAGCGTACGTCGCCTTTTCTTGTTCGTTCATTGTAGACCGATACGCCGAATTTCTCTAAAATTTTGCGGACAACGCCCGTTGTTTTGTTTGTTTTTGGATGCTGGACGATACATTCCTTGATCGGTACAAGCTTATGAGAATTCAGTCCGTAAAGTCCTGCAATGATGTCTCCGCTGTGAGAACGTCCTACTTGGAACTGACTTTTGTTTCGGTAATGCCACGGGTCTTCCATGCCGATCGTTGGCCTGATATCAAGCTTTTCAACCAATAGCTTTGTATGGCGCTCCATTGATTGAATGACAATATCACGCTTTTCATTTAGCTGCTGCTCATACGCCAAATGCTGAAGCTGACAGCCGCCGCACTCTTCGTATACTGGGCATGGCGGTTTGACTCGATGCTCGGAGCGCTTTCGCACTTTCCTTACTGTGCCTTCTGCATATTTTGCTTGGACATTCGTGGCTTCAACCACCACTTCCTCACCTGGAAGCGCGCCTGGGACAAAGACCACTTGTTTTTTAAAATAACCGACCCCTTCTCCATTAATGCCAAGGCGTTTAATGGTAAGCGGGAACTGCTGTCCCTTTTGTAAAAGGGCACCTTGCTGTTTTTCTTTCACTTTATTCTCTCCGTTCTATTTAAACCATTGATAGGTTGTCTTCATTTTATTCCATCTCCTTAGTATATCACGTCTTGAACAAAGAGAGAAAATGCCTTTCATTTATTTATCTGTCTCAATGCTTCTCCATAAATATAAAGAAGCGTAGCTTAAATATGGGGTCCATTCCTTGCTTATCACTGCCATCTCTTCTTTTGTCGGCTTTTCAGGCAGGTCGAAGTGCCGTTTGATTGCATTTTGAATGCCGATATCTGCCATTGGAAAGAGATTTGGTCTTCCAAGCCCATTCATGAGCACATTTTGAACCGTCCAAGGTCCAACCCCTCTAATCGGAAGCAGACGCTCTTCTACCTCCAGATCAGATAAATCGTGTAATTCCTCTAAACAAAGTGAGCCGCTCACAATTCGTTTCGATACATCGATGACATATTCTGCTTTTCGTTGACTAAATTGAAGCTTTCTCAAATCATCTGTTTCAAGAGAAGCGATGGTTTCTGGTAAAGGATCAAACCAAACACCTTCTATTTGCTCACCGTACGTATGGACAAATCGTTTCGTGAGCTCGTAAGCAAACGAAAGATTCAGCTGCTGATGAATGATGCATTTCATGAAACAATGATATAAATGAAAATCCAGCATGAGCGGCGTTCCGATATGCTCCTTAAAAATGGGCGCTAGATTGGTTTGAGAAAAGTGGTCTTGAATCATGTGTAATTGATGCTCCATGCCAAATATCCGTTTCACCTCAGAAAGAAGGGGTTCCTCTGGGCCGTTTGATCGCACCCGGAACATAGGCGCATCTATTGTTCCAGTAGCTTGAACGATGACCACATACGGTTTTTGCTCCAATCTGATCGGCACTTTGATTTCTCTTTGACTCAAATCGACTGCTTTTAATGGATCACTTGATAAGCGTCTAAGCACTTGATCGAAATGATACGGCGGCTCTATCACCAGCTGTTTTTCCCACATACATGTCCTCTTCCTTTCTGCCAACATACGCAGATGTAATTGTTTCATTTTGCATGAATGATTCTCTTTATTGAATACTTTTTAACATAAAGAGTACAAGAATTTATCAGTTATATCTTCCTTATTTGTGGTCATTCTCCTTTTGGATAGAAGAAAGTTTTTAGTCGAATTCAGCTAACATTCGACAGCAATCTTCAACATTTTAGGATCATTTTCCTTAAATTAGAAATAGAACCTCTGGGTGATATCTTCCTCCCTGAATATATTTGTATAATTATGACATATCAAGGAGGTGAACAAAGGAATTAGCGGATTAGGCAATCATTTGTTTTATCTTGCAAGAACATATTTACCTCATTGATAACCGGCTTCACCTAGTTTCACATTTTACAAAAAAGAAGACCCAAAATTAAAAAACAAAGGAGATCCGACCAATGAAAAAAACCATTCTTTCTGTTGCACTTGCCACTGCTGTTTCTTCGACACTGCCATTATTCGCTGACGCTGCTGAGCCAAAAACTTCAGCACCTGTTTCTACTACACTTCAGCAAACTGTCTTAAACAAAGCTGCTGCTGAAGGTAAAGCTGGCACTACGGCTAGCCCTAATGTTAACGTAAACTTTGATGTTCTTGGGATTGCCAATGCCATTGTAAACGCAGTAAACGCAAATGCAAACCGTTCTGGATTCGTGAAAAGCGTCATGGAAAGCACATTCTACGCTGCTGGCGGCAGATATAATGTCATGGTCTTTAACCTAAGCCAGAACTACGAAGACCGTTTTAACGGCGTCAAAACTTTCGCTACTGCTAATCTTGGTAATGTTGTTTACGGAATTTGGGTATTCGAAAGTGGTACATTTAAAAACAACGGCGATGGCGGCTGGGATAACTGGGCGTTTAGAGGCTGGTTTGACCGTCAAGATAAATTCGTTACGTTCCATCGTCCTTAATTCTCGGTTTTATCCATCAATCATACACGCACATTTAACCGATCTCTTTCTGAGATCGGCTTTTTTATGTAGAAAACGTATAAGTTCACCGGCGCTGCTTCATGATATAATGCAAGTCTGGAGGGGTGCACATGCTGAGAAAACTTGCAGTGACAAAAAACGGCGACTTGATTGAACATGCAACAATGCAGCAGCTTTCAAGCCCCGAAATCGCCTGGTATTGGATTGATTTTCATGCACCAACGGAAAAGGAAGCAGCGCTTTTGAAGGAATATTTTCAGTTCCATCCGCTTGCGATTGAGGATTGCTTCCATTATTTGCAGCGGCCGAAGCTTGATTTTTATGAGGGGTATTTATTTTTCGTGCTGCATGCCCTTAATCAAAAAACGCTGCGTTCTGAGGAAATTGATCTGTTTGTTGGTGAAAACTATATCGTGACCTTTCATTTAAAGGAAGCGCCATACATTGATCGTGTCATTCGAAAGCTCAAGGGGTCTGATAAAGAAAGAAACAGCGGACCCGAGCATATTGCCTACATGCTGATTGATCAGCTCGTTGATGATTATTTCCCTATTATTTATCAAATAGAGGACAGGCTGAATGAAATTGAGGATGAAGAAGGTCATAAAACGTATGGCACGTTGATGAACGAAGTATTCGGAATCCGATCCGATTTGCTCAAACTGCGAAGAACGATTATCCCGATGAGGGACCTTTTATATCGGATTGTGAACACAAATACGATGAAAAGCGATACAAACCGCCAAGCGTATTTTAATGATATTTACGATCATCTTTTGAAGCTCACAGAGATCGTTGAGTCGAACCGGGACATGACAGCGGATTTACGAGACAGCTATCAGACGCTGAATTCCAACCGGATGAATGCGATTATGATGACATTGACCATTGTGTCGACCATTTTTATTCCACTGACCTTTATTGTTGGGGTGTACGGAATGAACTTTGACAACATGCCTGAATTACATTGGAAATACGGCTATTTTGGCGTGCTGATTTTCATGGGTCTGCTCGTTTCGGGTATGCTTTTGTGGTTTAAACATAAAGGGTGGTTTAGGATTTTTAAATAATGTTTGTTCAGTTCATCCCCCTCTTTTGTTTCAGCGTAAAATCAGAGAAGGATAATCAAAAAGCCTGCAGATCTTCTGCAGGCTTTTTTCTATAGCTGAGGCAGATGCCATACTTTTTCAAGCATGAGATCGTCTAGGCTTTTAAAGGAATATCCTTGTTTTTTCAGAGCGGTGATGGCATCATCCAGCGCTTCTGCATTGTCTCTTGAGACGGTATGAAGTAAGTAAATGGCACCTGGGTGCGCCTGCTTCATCATTTGATCATAAGCATACTGTTTTCCTTTTTGATGATGGATATGCCAGTCTACAAACGCTACTGACCAGAAAACAGTTTGGTAGCCGAGCTGTTTTGTTTCTTTTAGTACCCTTTCACTGAACACACCGCGCGGCGGACGAAGGTAGAGGTTATCTTGCTTTCCTGTGATTTTGTACACAGCTTCATTGACACGGTCCAGTTCTTCTTTGATTTCTTTCGTACTTTTTGTTGTTAAATCTGGATGATGATAGGAATGGTTGCCAATGATATGACCTTCTTCTGCCATACGTTTGACAAGCCCGGGCTGGTCCTTTACAAAATGACCTGTCACAAAAAAGGTGCCTGGTACTTGATGTTTTTTCAGCACGTCTAAGATCTTGGGTGTGTACCCATTTTCATAGCCGTTGTCGAAGGTGAAATAAATCTCTTTCTTTTTCGTGTTGCCTAAATAGAAGGCATCATACTTTTTTAAGAGTGCCGTCAATTCTTTGCCCGCATCCGGCGGCCTGTGCTCTTTGCTTTTCGCAAATCCCCAGTGGATGGGCTTATTAGACACGGCTCCTGCTTCTGAAAGAGGCATGGAAACAAAAAGCGCACATAAACAGATCAGCATGAATTTTTTCATTTACGTCACTTCCCGGTTTTTTTTCTATTGTGCAGAATAAGACCGAGACTCATACACCGATTCACCTGCCAATTTAAAGAAAAAAGCCCGCATTGCGCGAGCTATTCTTCCTTCCAATCATTTTTAAACCGTTCATATTTCGCTTCCAGGTCGTCAATCATCTGGATCAGTCTGTCTATATCCTCAACGTCTGTTGATTCGGGATCTAATGAATCAATCACATTCATAAACATATCTAATCGGTTCTTTAAATAATCAACCTGCTGTTCTTTGCTGTCTGCTGCCTTGCCCATCGATACACTCCCTTTAGCGTTTGTTTATAGCTTATCTTTTTTTCCCTTGTAAATCAATTGTGTCCCTCTTGCGTATAACCGTGATGAGGCTTAAAATTAACTGTTGGCGGGTCTACGTTTGCCCGAATGAAAAGGAGATAGATACCATGAACCAAAAAACAGCACTTCGTCCGATCACACCTGCATACGACCCTTGGGAAGCCTATCTCGATGTGCAGGATTACGGAGAAATGAAGCTGACAAATATTGAATTTACAACTACAACATTGTGTAACATGAGATGTGAGCATTGTGCGGTCGGCTATACCTTACAGCCTAAAGACCCGAATGCGCTGCCGATAGATTTGTTACTTCGCCGTTTAGATGAAGTTCCGCTCCTGCGCTCACTCAGTATTACAGGCGGAGAGCCTATGCTTTCTCTTAAATCTGTACGGGAATATGTCGTTCCTTTATTAAAGTATGCCCATGAACGCGGCGTGCGTACACAAATCAATTCAAATTTAACCCTTGATTTGGCGCGCTATGAAGAAATTATTCCATACTTAGACGTCCTTCACATTTCACATAACTGGGGCACTGTTGAAGAGTTTGCAACAGTCGGTTTTGCTATGATGGATCGTAAACCAACCTTTGAGCAGCGCGAGAAATTATTTAACCGCATGATTGAAAATAGTCAGGCACTTGTCAAAGCAGGCGTAACCGTATCCGCTGAGACCATGCTGAATAAGCGCACGCTTCCATATATTGAGCACATCCACCGGCAGATCGTCGAGGAGATGAAATGCCAGCGCCACGAAGTTCACCCGATGTACCCAAGTGATTTCGCCAGCGCCCTTGAATCATTGACGCTTCCGCAAATGCGGGATGCGATTCATCAGCTGCTTGATATTCGTGATCAAAACACATGGATGCTGTTTGGCACCCTGCCATTTTATTCATGCAGCACAGACGAAGAAGACCAGCGCCTCCTCAATCGATTGCGCCAGGAGAAAAATGTCACAGTACGAAATGACCCTGACGGCCGTTCACGGTTGAATGTGAATATTTTTGATGGGAATATTATTGTGACAGACTTTGGCGATACACCGCCGCTTGGAAACATTGCAACTGATACTTTGCAATCAGCCTATACACGCTGGATGGACACGAAATTAGCAAAAGAGCTGAATTGTCATTGCCCAAGCGTGCAGTGCCTCGGTCCGAATGTTCTAGTGAAAAACAGCTATTATCAAGATGTTGATTTTACTTCTCGAACAGCCAGGGGGTAACCGATAGATGGACGATACATTTCTGACAGTGGTCAAAAATAAATACATTGAAATTCTCCTTGTTGGGCTCGTTCTTTGGCTTGCTGTCTTTATGATCAACAAAGCCCTTCAAATTTTCTTTAAACGAACTGAGTTTATAGAGGATAAAAAGAAGAAAACGATTGAGAGCTTGGTCAAATCGGTCACGAAATACACCGCTTCGATTTGCTTTGTGCTCTATGTCATTTCTCTTTTCTTTCATGACTTCGGGAAAATTCTTGCGGGTGCTGGTGTCGCTGGGATCGTCATCGGTTTTGGCGCCCAGACGCTCATTCGTGATATTTTAGCAGGCATTTTTCTCATCTATGAACGCCAGATTCATAAAGGGGATTATGTGACGGTGAATAACCTCTTTAATGGAACCATTGAAGAGATTGGTCTCCGCTCTCTGCAAATTAGAGAATGGAGCGGCAAGCTGTTAACCATTTCTAACGGGGATATCCGGCAAATCCAAAACTATAACATGCAATATATGCGGATTACGGAATCTGTGTTAATTAGCGCGAATCAAAACCCAGATATCGCCTTCCAAGCACTTGAATCAGCATGTGACAATTTAAATCAAATGCATCATGATTTACTTAAAAAAGATGAATTCCAAAACGCCATTGAACCCTTTCAAGTTCATGGAATTATGGGCTTGAATAAGCTGAATCGCGGGATTGAAATTACAGTTAAGGGAATGGTCGAAGACGAAAAATACTTTGAAGCCGCTCTCGCTGTGCGAAAAGAAATGATCAAGCAACTTCATCAGCATGATGTCAAATTGCTTGAGGATCTCGCTTATCCCCAGCCTGCAAAATAACCTCATTCTATATGGGGTTATTTTTTTATTTGTATTTTGTTAACCAGTTAATTATAATGTTATTTAGTTAACTAGTTAACAATAGAGAGGATGTATGGAATGACAAAAACAGAAGCAATTTCTTTCATCAAGGAGATGTATCAAGAGGTATTAACCAAGTTCGATACAAAAAAGGTGGAGACATATTTTTCACCTGACTATCAGCAAGTGACCGATGGGAAGGTGTCCACGCTTGATGAATTTAAAAAGCATCTATCCACATTAAAAGAAATGACAACACAGCTTGCGATCCCCGCCTTTCATGATGTGTTATTTGATGAAGAAACGCAGCAAGCGTGTTTTCGTTACACGGTACATGTTGACCTTGCAAGCGGAGACGGGGGTTTAATAGATGTCACAGCTCTTTTCACCTTATCAGATGGCAGGATCATTCGATGCGACGAGCTGACTCGGGCTCACGAAAAACATGAAATGCTTGAACAGCTTGGGCACATCAGCTAACAATTCTCTTCATTTCAGCCCTCTTACTTCTATCCTCTTGACTGATTCATGTATAATAGATAGCAGAATGATTTCATGCAGCATGGGGACCCTCATACTGTGTATTTTCTAAGTGAAAGAGAGTGAATAAGATGGGTCGTAAGTGGAACAACATTAAAGAAAAGAAAGCATCAAAGGATGCCAGTACAAGTCGTATTTACGCAAAATTCGGGCGTGAAATCTATGTGGCTGCCAAACAAGGTGAGCCAAACCCAGAATCAAACCAAGCACTTCGTTTTGTCCTAGAACGTGCAAAAACATATAGTGTCCCAAAACATATTGTGGACCGTGCCATTGAAAAAGCCAAAGGCGGTGCGGAAGAGAACTTCGATGAGCTGCGCTACGAAGGATTTGGTCCAAACGGATCAATGGTAATCGTTGATGCCCTCACCAATAACGTGAACCGTACAGCTTCAGATGTTCGAGCAGCATTTGGGAAAAACGGCGGAAACATGGGCGTAAGCGGCTCTGTTGCTTACATGTTTGACGAAACAGCTGTCATCGGTGTCGAAGGGAAAAGCGAAGAAGAAACACTTGAGCTTTTAATGGAAGCAGATGTTGATGTACGTGACATCATGGAAGAAGATGAAACGGTGATTGTGTACGCTGAACCAGATCAATTCCATCAAGTACAAGAAGCATTCAAGCAAGCCGGTGTTGAAGAATTCACTGTCGCTGAAATCACAATGCTCCCGCAAAACGAAGTGACGTTAGATGATGAATCTAAGGCACAATTTGAAAAGCTGATCGATGTTTTAGAAGAGCTTGAAGACGTGCAGCAGGTTTATCATAATGTGGATTTAGGGGAATAAAAAACTTAAGCCATAGTAGTCGTTGAGTTCATTCAACTTCTACTATGGCTTTTTTATTTTCTCAATAAAATGTAATATATGTATAATGTGTTAATGTCTACAATTTTCAAGGAGATGAGTTTCATTTTTAAAACATGGTGGTTTTCTTATTATGGATTTATGATCATCCCTTATCTTGGCCTATGTCTTATTTTCAACGACTTACCGATATTGACTAAAGTTATCTTCTTTCTTTTTATCATTTGGTATTTATATAACGCCTTTGACTTTTACAAAAATGAACTAAAAAGAAAAAAAGAGAAACCCTATTAGCAAAAAACAGTCATCTCCTCTGTTGATAAGAGGAGATGACTGTTTTAATTCATCCCTTGAAACCCAAACGTCAGGTGATCCTGAACAGGTATCCAAGCGCCGATTCCTTGTGAGGTCACGTTTTTTACGACGAGTTTGCGTTTATTTCCTTTTAGCACAAGGTACACTTCTCCGTAAGTAATCTTACCTTTTTCGTTAATCGCTGGTGCATAGGCATGAAGCGATGCTGCTTTTTTTGGAGAGACATGGTAAGACTGATCTCGTTTTGTTCCTGCACCAATTACGGTGTCAAACGCGAGGGGCAGCTTTGTTTTTTGAATCGCTTTTTGCATCATCAATGTTTTCACATCTTCTGGGTTTGGTACTTTTGCTGTGAGTCCGCCGCTTACTTTCACTTGCTGCTTTTGAACGTATTTTCCAATGGCTGTTTTATTGCCGCCTCTGTTATCAATATGGTTCGTATTCACCTTTTTGTATTCCCAATTGGCGACTGTTTCGTTTGAATCGTAGCTCAGTGCCCATCTCCCAAGGAAAATGGTCGCGCGGTATCCAACTGCTAATGGCGTCCCTGAAATACTGGATTCATTCAGCATTTTAATCAAATGAGTATTCTCAATCGGGACACTTGTTGTTTTGAACAATTCAGCCGTCAGCTCGCTCGGCTGGAGCAGCGGCTGATCCTGTGACGCGTTCGGATACGTATTCTCCTTTGAAATACTTGCGACAGAGGATGGCACTTTAAATGGCTTTGCCGCCTCCGCTGGAAAGCTGTATAGAAAACTTAAGGATAAGAGAACAACAAACATGATGCGGGGCATCTTTTTCATATCATCACTCTTTCTCATTCATTTTTCCATAGTATTTTCCCGAAAGACGTCACTTATCCACAAAAGATTATAAAAGGAAAAATCCAATCGCCATAATAAAATAGGCAGCGAGTAATGTGGCGCCTTCAAACCAGTTTGTATCACCATCATTTGATAAAATGACCGTGAGCAGCACAGAGGATGCCATCGCAATGAGTTCCGGTAAGGAAAAAATGAGCGGCATCTGCTTGTCGAAAAATAGAGAGCTGATGACAAGGATTGGCGCGACCATCATGGCAACCTGAAGCGTGGAGCCAAAGGCGATTTCTACTGCTACATCCATTTTGTTTTTATACGCCATGATGACAGCTGAGGCATGTTCTGCTGCGTTGCCGACGATGGCCACAATAATGACACCGATAAACAGCTCACTCCAGCCAAATTGTTCTCCTACCGTATCAAATGTATGAACAAGACGCTCTGAAATGTACGCAACTGCGATTGTCGAAAGCAGCAAAATGACAGTGGCAAACTTTCCAGACCATTCAGGTGTTTCTTCTTCCGTCTCTGCTTCGCCTTCCATGCTCTCCTGCTTGGCAACATACACCCCGCGGTGGCTGACCAGTTTGAAATAGAGCGCCGCGACATAAAGCAAAATCATGACAATGCTAATCCCAATGCTTAAAACAAACTGTTTATTCTCTGCCATCTCCATCGAAAACACTTCTGGAATGACAAACGCTACAATAATGGCAAACATGAGCAAGCCTGAATTGTGCCTTGCATCATGGACATTGAATACTTGGCGCTTATATTTTAATCCGCCAACGAAAAAAGACAAGCCAGCCACAAGCAGTAAATTTCCGATGACCGATCCTGTTAATGATGCAAGTACGATGGCCGTCAGTCCTTGTTTTAAAGCAAAAAACGAAATGATTAACTCCACCGCATTTCCAAATGTAGCGTTTAAAAGTCCGCCAATTCTGGGCCCCGCAATGATGGCAAGACTTTCTGTGGCTCTTCCCATAAAACTAGCAAGACCAATAATGGCGATACAATAAACGGCAAACATGACGACCTGCGGGAAATGAAGAAAACTGCCAAGTACCGATAGCGGAACACCGATTGCGACAATCACAAGAAATAAACGATTCATACAGCCATTCTCCTTTACATATGTCTGACTGTTATTCTTTCGTGAGTGCCGGCATCATATACATTTTAGATTCGCGCGTGTGAGAAGGTGATATCAATACTTCCTTTCACGGACTGCACCATAGAGCAATGCTTCAATGCAAGGGTGATCACTTTATCGATTTGTTCATCAGATGTATTAATGTCTTCAAATAAGATATGTAAATGAATGCAGGAAATCTTGTTTACAGCTCCTGCCCTTGTCGTTTCAGGTGTGATCGTCAGCCCTTTATAGGATATTCGCTTTTTACGGCACACATGAATGAGCATTTCTCCAAAGCAGCCTGCAATGGCTGAGGTGAACAATTGAGATGGACGGTACCCCATTTCTTCTGTTCCTGAAATAGGCAGCTGCCTGTCCTCATTATGTGCGATCCAATGATCCTTTTCGTATGTCAGCTTCATTCCTTTTCCACCTTTCTATTGAAACCCCTATGGTTCCATTGTACGATGAAAATATGAACTTGTAAGGAGCATCTTATGTCGAGAATTCACTTTATGATTTTAATTTTACTTGTATCCGTGTCTGGTTTTTCACAGGGTGCATTACTTCCTGTCATTTCCATTATTTTCGAACATGCAGGTACTTCTCCTACGTTAAACGGACTGCATGCCACAGGCTTATATCTCGGAGTACTGCTTGCGTCTCCTTTTATGGAAGCACCGCTTCGCCGGTTTGGATTTAAGCCGTTAATCGTCATTGGAGGCGCCGCTGTTTTTTTAAGCTTGTTTAGCTTTGTGTTTTTTGAATCTTATGTTGTCTGGTTCTTCCTCCGGCTTATGATCGGGATTGGTGACCATATGCTGCATTTCTCTACACAGACGTGGGTGACCTATGCTTCATCCTCGAGAAATCGCGGAAGAAACATTTCACTGTATGGATTATCGTTTGGACTCGGTTTTGCCGCCGGCCCTTTTTTAACGCCGCTCATTGAGATCAATCCAGCTTTGCCTTTTATTGTTTCTGGTGCCGTTAGTTTATGTATTTGGCTGCTTGTGTTTGTTTTAAAAAATACATATCCAGATACGGGCGAAGTGCAAACGTCAGAGCAGACAAACAGTTTAAAGCGCTTCAAAAAGGCCTTTCAATTTGGCTGGGTCGCCTTTATGATGCCATTTTGCTATGGATTTTTAGAAACGACGCTTAATAGTAACTTCCCTGTGTATGCGCTAAGAAGCGGGGTGACAGTTGATGCGGTTGCGTTTATTTTACCTGCGTTTGCCATTGGGAGCATTGTCTTTCAGCTTCCTCTTGGAATGCTCAGTGACCGGTTTGGCAGACGCCGCATCATTTTATGTGTGACACTCGCTGGATCATTCTTTTTCCTTTTAGCAGGGATCTTCATTCAATCCGTTTTGGCTGTCGCCATCTGTTTCTTTATCGCCGGAATGGCTGTAGGCTCTACCTTCTCACTTGGCATCAGTTATATGACCGACTTATTGCCAAAGCATTTGCTTCCCGCCGGGAATTTGATGTGCGGGATGGCGTTTAGTGCCGGCAGTATTCTCGGGCCGGTACTCGGAGGATTCTTTGTGCAAACGTTTGAAGGTATGAATTTACTTTATCTTGTCAGTATCGTGATATTATTTGTGTTTTGCTGCGTTCGGTTTGGGAGAACGACGGCAGTGGTGGAAAGTCACTAAAATGGAGGGTCAATCGTTGTTTACCTATAACATCACAAATGAGTTGACTTTGGCATCTCTACAAATAGATGATGCGGACACACTATTTAGCCTTATTCAAAAAAATAAGGCTCATTTAGGGGAGTGGCTGCCTTGGGTTCATCACTGCAAAAGCATAGAAGCAGTCAAAACGTTTATTCAATCAACTCAAACCACCTACATTGAACAAAAAGGGTTGGAAGCTGGCATTCAGCTGAACGAGCAATTAATCGGTGTGCTCCGTCTGACGTTTGATCAACAAGTAGGCAATATCGGTTATTGGATTGATGAAGACGCGCAAGGACAAGGCATTGTGACAACCATCGTGAAATATATGACAGATACCTTTGCTCCTAAAGTCGATGGATTTGAAATTTTTTGTCCTGTTGGCCATGTCAGAAGTGAACGTGTAGCGATAAACGCAGGGTTTCAGCTTGATCCTCATTACCAGTCAAAACCTGATACAGCTTTTATCCTTAAGCGGTATATACGATTGTCGAAATAAAAACTCCCCTGCACCGCAGAGGAGTTTTTTCATTTAATGATAACCATTTTGCCCGTTCGCACTGCCGCTTGTTTTGTGCTTTGGCTGATGGCCTTTGTTTTGTTTCGTGTTGCTTCCGCCTTTTTTCGATTGTTTGGACATATGTGATTCCCCCATCCATCAAGATTGAACATGTTCGTTCTTCTTTAGGATGCCCAGATTTCTTCACACCTTGCCTGGTACGATTTTACGCTTATGTAAAAGCGCATTGAGCTCGCCGCCAAGGATAATCATGATGCCGGTTAAATAGAACCAGATCATTAAAATAATGATTCCCCCAATACTTCCGTACATCGCGCTGTAATTAGCAAACTCGCCTACGTAAAATGAGAACAGCATGCTGACCAAAATCCATCCAATCGATGCAAAAATGGCGCCTGGCAGAACAAATTTCAATTTCAGTCTGATGTTTGGGGCGAAATAGTACAAGGCTGTAAACACAATCAATAAAATCAGCGGGCTAATGATCCACCTCATGGCCGTCCAAATGGTGAGAAAGGCATCTGACTGCCCAACTAATTTAGCGACAAATAAGCCAAGTTCTTTTCCAAAGACAGGTAGCATTAAGGCAAAAATAATCGTAAGAACCATCGCTATGGTTAAGATGATTGATGTTAAACGTACGAGAATGAAGGAACGATTTTCCTCAACTTCGTAAGCATGGTTAAATGCTCTGACGACGGCATTAATCCCGTTAGATGCAGACCAAAGGGCGGCAATAATCCCGAATGACAACAATCCGCCGTTGCGGCTGTTCAGTGTCTCTTCGGCGATGGATTCAATCATCGAAAGCGCTCCTTCTGGCGCATAACCAGAGATGACGCTCAGGACATCCTTCGACGTCAGCGGCAAATATCCAACGAGTGTCAGCACGAAGATGAGAAACGGAAATAATGAAAGCAAAAAGAAGTAAGCAAGCTCAGCAGATTTTGCTGGTCCTTCATGCAGCAAAAAGCGTTCAATTAACGCTTTAATAAAACCCATACGCCTCATCTCCAATGATCAATCTTTCTATTTCGATCGAAAGTGATCCTTTGTTTCTTCAATAATCTCTAATACTTTTGGGGTTGTTTCCTTTAACTGATTGACTTGTTCATTTAAAAATGACAAATCATCTGAGACTGTTCGCATCAGCTGCTTCGTTTCTTCCATTTTTTCTTTCACGCAAGCAGAAATTCTGGCTGGCTCCTGACGGTATTCCGCCAGCTTTTCCTGACAGTCATCCCATTTGTCTTTAAGCGCAATTCTCGTTGGCCGATGAAATAATGTCAGCAGTGCGCCGCAAGCTGCTCCTATCACAGCTCCTCGAAGCATGATTTGATTTTTCTCTTCCATCTCGTCTGATCTCCTTTCAGTTAAAGGTGTTTCTCTTTCTTTACATACGTCAAAAAACGATCAATTCCTGTTTCAATTAAATCATGTACTTCCTCAAAGTTTCCAGTGTAATAAGGGTCTGGCACATCATCTCGATCATCGTCTTCAACAAAGTCAAGAAGACGGCCAATAAAGTGATGTTTCCCATAACCGGCTATACTGCGAAGTGCCCCTACATTTTCAGCATCCATCGCAATGATATAGTCGTATGCTGTGATGTCCTCATGTATGATTTGTCTTGCGGACATCCCTTCATAGCTGATCCCTTTTTCATCAAGCAGCTTTCGTGTTCCTTCATGCGGAGGACAGCCTTGATGCCAGCCGCCAATGCCTGCTGAATCAATGACAAAGTGCTCGCTTAGTCCTTCATCTTCTACTCGTTTTCTAAACATGGCCTCTGCCATCGGTGACCTACAAATATTGCCAAGACATACGAATAATACATGAATCATCCTTCATTCTCCTCCTATCTTTTCCCTAGAAACTGCTTTCGAAAACCTTTTCTCTATCATATCAAGCCCTTTTTCTTTTGAAAACTTTGCAAGAAAAACTCCCATCGGCATTGACACATTATACAAAAAAAGGGGACACTTTAGGAGAATTGCACAAATAAAGGGGGATACATATGGGATGGGTAGAACAGATTGTCAGCAATATCAATGATGTATTATGGGGACCGCCGCTTTTGTTTTTGATCGTGGGGACTGGGATTTACCTTACCTTTCGCGTACTCTTCATTCAAATTAGGCTGCTCCCCTATTCGCTGAAGCTTGCATTTTCAAAGCAAGACAAGACATCAGAAGGTGATATTTCTCACTTCCAAGCATTAATGACAGCTCTTGCTGCAACGGTTGGAACGGGAAATATTGTAGGGGTCGCCTCTGCTGTCATTGCCGGCGGACCAGGCGCTGTGTTTTGGATGTGGTTTGCAGCGTTCTTTGGAATGGCGACAAAATATGCTGAAGCTGTTCTCGCAGTGAAATACCGTGTCAAAAATGAAAAAGGTGAAATGTCCGGCGGGCCGATGTACTATTTGGAGCATGGCTTGAAGCAAAAATGGCTAGGGGTGCTGTTTGCTATTTTTGGTGCTGCGGCTGCCTTTGGAATTGGGAATCTCGTGCAGTCAAATTCGATTTCTGGTGTCATGAATTCAACCTTTCAGATTCCAACATGGATCACAGGCATTATTATTACGGCCTTTACTGCGCTCGTGATTTTAGGCGGGATTAAAAGCATTGGCCGGGTGACGGCTATTTTTGTACCGGTCATGGCTTTATTCTACGTCATTTGCGGGCTGATCATTCTTGTCATGAATGCGGATCTTGTCCCAAGTGCAGTCGGGCTCATTTTTACGGATGCATTTACAGGTCAAGCCGTTGCAGGCGGTGCGATCGGTACCGTAATCCGCTGGGGTGTGGCGAGAGGGGTATTTTCCAATGAAGCAGGTCTTGGTTCTGCACCAATCGCTGCAGCTGCTGCCAAAACAGATATGCCTGCTCGTCAAGCGCTTGTGTCAATGACGCAAGTATTTATTGATACGATGATTGTTTGTTCCATTACAGGGATCACAATTGTCATGGCCGATATGTACGTCACAGAAAAAAGTGATGCACTCACCTCGTTATCCTTTGCTCATTTCCTTGGACCAATCGGCTCAATCATTGTTGCAATCGGCTTACTTTTATTCGCTTATTCCACCATTATTGGCTGGTCCTATTACGGTGAAAAATGCTTTACATATTTGGCAAAAGATTCGTATGTGATGTATTATCGTGTTGTGTTTGTTATTGCTGTCTTTTTCGGTGCCGTGTTTAAGAATGATTTCGTCTGGGGCGTGGCGGATATGCTAAACGGACTGATGGCTGTTCCGAACTTAATCGGCCTTATCGGTTTATCAGGAGTTGTCGTGTTTGAATCTAAACGAATCATTGATAAGATCAAGCAGGAGAAAAAGGAGAAAAACATCTCCGTGTCGTCTTAATAGCCCTTTTATTCTTTTGCATTTCTGTTAAAATAGACATGTTATTCAACACATATGCAGGAAAGGACGTGCCGCCCTTGTCAGAGCAAAAAGCGGCTGAAGTCAATCAGCTGATTGAAGACATTTCGCAAAAGTTAAATATGCTGAACATTGGAGTCATCAAAGCCGAGGACTTCAGTCCAGACAAGTACGAAGATATTGAATTTCTACACCAAATGGTTATGAAAAAATCTTCATTCAGCCCAAGTGAAATGCAAGCCATCGCAAGCGAACTAAAAAACTTAAGAAAATAAACGTGCAAAGGAAACCAGATTGCGGTTTACGCCGCTTTCTTCCATCCATGCACAGAAAAAGCCAGCACCCCGCAAGGTGCTGGCTTTATTTATCCTATCAAAAACTGCTTATTTTGCGAGCAGTTTTAATGATTCACGGTTAAATGCTGGAATGTCATCAGGTGTACGGCTTGTCACAAGCTGATCCTGACAAACAACAACTTCTTCATCTTTGAATTTGGCGCCTGCGTTTTCCATATCTACTTGAATGGATGTATAGCCAGTCGCGCCTCTGCCTTCCAGCGTCTTCGCTGTAATGAGCAATTGCGGTCCGTGACAGATCGCAAATACTGGTTTTTTCTCGTCCATAAATGCTCTTGTGAATTGGACATAGCGATCATCTGCACGCAGAATGTCTGGTGAGAAACCGCCAGGAATCAGTAGTGCATCGAAGTCTTCAGGCTTCACGTTATCAATGGACGCATCCACTCTCACTTCTGCTTCTCCTTGCTTCCCTTTCACTGTTTTACCTTTTTCGTTTTCAATTACTGTGATCTCATGGCCTGCATCTTTAAAGGCTTTTGCAGGCTCGGTGAATTCAACATCCTCAAAGTAATCTGTTAATACAACTGCAATTTTCTTACCCATGTAGAAACCCTCCTGCTTGATTATCGTTTACACTACACACTATACCCGGGTACATTGAAATCAAACATCCTATCCCGATCAGAAAACCCCTTATGATAAAAATAAGCATTTAGACTTATTTATATTTCCTCAACAAGGTAATTCGTATGATTTATGTTATCTTTACAATAATCTGCAAAAAATAACTACAAAAGTTAACGAAACATTTCTACAATAGGTATTGTGGTCAAAAAAATTAGAAAGGCGGAGATCAGGTGAAGAAGCAAACACATAGGTCTAAACGAAGGAAAAACCTGTCTATTCTGCTCACTTCCATTATGATGATTAGTCTCATTCTCCCAGCAGTACCTACTCATGCAGCAATAGAAAACGGCGATGCCGTAAAAGTCAGCATCTTAGCCACAACGGATGTTCATGCGAACATGATGAACTATGATTATTACAGCGACAAAGAAACAAATGAATTTGGTTTGGCAAAAACAGCCGAGCTAATTGAAAAGCACCGTTCACAAAATCCAAATACACTCCTTGTTGATAACGGAGACCTGATTCAAGGAACCCCTCTTGGAGAATACGTTTACAAAAATGAGAAAGACAGCATCATCAATCAAACAAAGGTTCACCCCATTATTCATACACTCAACAAACTAAAGTACGATGCAGGAACACTTGGCAATCATGAATTTAACTACGGATTATCATTTCTTGACGGTACTATTGCCGGGGCTAACTTCCCAATTGTCAATGCGAACGTCAAAAAGTTAAATGGAGAACACCGTTTTACGCCTTATGTGATTCAAGAAAAAACATTTAAAGACGCAAACGGAGCCTCACAAACTGTGAAAGTCGGTTACATAGGATTCGTTCCACCACAAATTATGACGTGGGATAAGAAGCATTTAGATGGACAAGTTCAAGTGCAGGATATCGTCGAATCTGCCAATGAAACCATTCCTGAAATGAAGGAAAAAGGAGCAGATATCATCGTCGCTCTTGCCCATACAGGAATTGAAAAAACCGCTTCGCCTAAAGGATCAGAAAATATGATCTTTGACCTTGCCACGAAAACGAAAGGCATTGATGCGATCGTGTCTGGCCACCAGCACGGCACATTCCCAAGCGCTGAATATAGCGGCGTTGACAAATTCGATGTCTCAAAAGGAACCATCAACGGCATTCCAGTCGTCATGTCTAAAAACTGGGGAAGCTACCTCGGCGTCATTGATTTAACATTAGAGCCTGACGGCAGCAACTGGAAAGTCACAGATGGAACAGGAAAGATTGAATCTGTTGCAGGAGTCACCTCTCAAAACAGCACTGTAAAAGATGCTATTCAAACGACGCATCAAAACACACTTGATTATGTAAGAAAGCCTGTCGGTAAAACAGAAGCAGACATTAACAGCTTTTTTGCTCAAGTGATGGATGACCCTTCTATTCAAATTGTGACGGATGCACAAAAATGGTATGCACAAGAAAAAATGAAGGATACGTCATACAAAAACTTACCGATTTTATCTGCAGGCGCCCCGTTTAAAGCCGGCGGCCGAAACGGTGTAAATTATTATACAAATATCGCAAAAGGTGATTTAGCGATTAAAAACATCGGCGATCTCTACCTTTACGATAACACCGTGCAAATTGTCAAACTGAAAGGCAGTGAAGTGAAAGACTGGCTCGAGATGTCTGCCGGACAGTTTAATCAGATCAAGCCAAACGATTCAAATGAACAGCCTATTTTAAACGAAGAATACCGCTCGTATAACTTTGATGTGATCGATGGTGTCACCTATCAAGTTGATGTGACGCAGCCTGCTAAGTACAGCACAACAGGCACTCTTGTCAATGCGAAGGCAAACCGCATCAAAAACCTGTCCTACAACGGGAAACCAGTCTCTGACAATCAAGAATTTTTAGTCGTGACAAACAACTATCGAGCTTCTGGCGGCGGTGGCTTCCCGCATCTGACGCAAGATAAAGTGGTGCTTGCCTCAGCCGATGAGAACCGCCAAGTGCTGATGGATTATATTATCGAACAAAAAACCATCAACCCAAGTGCGGATCAAAACTGGTCCATTGCACCAATCAAAGGCGCAACAGTCACATTCGAATCTTCTCTTTTAGCTAAGCCGTTTGCTGAAAAATCTAGCAGTGTAGACTTTGTTCGTAACGCCAGCACAGATGGTCTTGGTGTGTACAAGCTAGCCTTTAAAGAGGATGGCACAACAGAACCGCCTGCATCAGACAACTGGAATTTAACGGTGATGCATACAAACGATACACACGCACACCTTGATGATGCGGCAAGACGTGCCACAAAGATTAAAGAAGTTCGGGCAGAAAGCAAGAACAACATTTTATTAGATGCTGGAGATGTCTTCTCTGGTGACCTATATTTCACAAAATGGCAAGGACTTGCCGACCTCAAACTGATGAACTTAATGAAATATGATGCCATGACGTTTGGTAATCATGAATTTGACAAAGGTCCTTCTGTTCTTCGTCAATTCCTGACAGGTGATGCATCAGATGTAGATGCGAAAAACCGTCACCAATTTGAAAAGCCTGCATTCCCGATTGTGTCATCAAACGTTGATGTCTCTAAGGAAAAACAATTGAGCGGCTTAGTGAAAAAGCCAGCCACATTTAAAGCTGGTGAGAAAAAAGAAGCTGGGATTTACCCATACATCCTGCTTGATGTAAACGGTGAAAAGGTGGCTGTATTTGGCTTAACCACTGAAGACACGGCCATTACATCCAGCAGCGGCCCTAACATTCAATTCAAGGATGCATACAAGAAAGCAAAGGAAACAGTCAACACCATTCAAACAGAAGAAAAAATCAATAAAATCATTGCTTTAACACACATTGGCTATAACCGTGACCTTGAGCTGGCTCAAAAAGTAGACGGTATTGATTTAATCATTGGCGGTCACACGCACACCCTTGTAGAAAAATTAAAGGTCGTCAATAAGAAAGAACCAACGATTGTCGCACAAGTAAAAGACTACGGACAATTCTTAGGAAAAGTAGACGTGGCCTTTAATCAAAAAGGAGTCGTACAGCCAAAGAAATCTTCTTTTGACCTCATCACCATAGATGACTCTGTCAAAGAAGATGCCGATGCAAAAGCGATCCTCGATCAGTACAAGGCAGATATTCAAGATTTAAAAACGGAAAAAGTCGGCTCTACTGATGTCCTCTTAGACGGACAACGAGAGCACGTCCGGGCGAAGGAAACGAACCTTGGGAACTTTATTGCTGACGGCATGCTGAAGAAAGCGCAGGAATCTGCTGGTGCTGATCTTGCCATCACAAACGGCGGCGGTATTCGAGGCAGCATTGAAAAAGGAGATATCACTTTAGGTGATATTTTAACGGTCATGCCATTCGGAAACACACTCTATGTTGCGGATTTAAAAGGCAGCCAAATAAAGAAAGCGCTCGAACAAGGGCTTTCAGGCATTGAGGAAGGCGGCGGCGCATTCCCTCATGTAGCCGGCATTGAATATACGTTTACACTGAGTAAACCAGCTGGCAGCAGACTCATTGATGTCAAACTGAAAGACAAAAACGGCAAACTAACAGACATTGATGATAAGAAAACATACCGCGTGGCAACAAACGCATTTGTCGGGACAGGCGGCGATGGCTACAGCGTCTTTACAGAAGCCTCTCACGGCGAAGACTTAGGCTATGTTGACTATGAAATCTTCAAAGAGCAAATTGAACAGGCAGACGGCGGGCATATTTCTCCTGTCATCGATCATCGAGTGAAAGAAGTGTTCCTTCCACGTGCGAAAGGAAAAGGCGCTTATGACATTCAAGATGATGAGAAATTCCAAACGTATGTGCAGCATACAAACAAAGCATTGCTCTATTTAGACAAAGCGAGCGAAGCGAAAAACGTTCAATTGTCACTATCAAAAGCACAGGTAACCGAGCTGAAGAAAAGAGAGCAAGATCCGAACGTCACTATTTATCATGACAAAGTGGGACTCGCATTACCGCTCTCTAACTTGTCCGAGAAAAACGCAGAAATATCGATGACAAAGACGGATAAGGTGAAAAATGCATTAACGAATACGTATGATTTCCAAATCAAACAAGATCAGAAAAAGGTTTCTACCTTTAAAGATCCTGTTACACTATCCTTTACATTAGATGAGCCTCAAAAGGCAAAGAAACCTGGTGTATATTATGTAGACCGCAAGAAAAATCGTTATGCCAAAACAAGTAATGGATCATTCGAAAATGGGGCCGTTTCAGGTCAAACTAAGCACTTCAGCGAATACACCGTACTCAACCAAAGCGGGGCAGTTGGAACAACGCCAGATCAAACTGGTGGAGACGGTGGAAGTTCAGCGCCAGGCGGAGGTACAGGTACAGATCCAAACCAAGATGGAACCGGACTCCCAGGCGGCACACTGCCGAATACAGCAACAATGATGTATACAGCTGTATTGATTGGCGTACTCATGCTTGCCTCAGGCGGCATCCTCTATTACTACCAGCGTAAGCGTACAAGAAAAAATGTATCATCTTAAAAGAAAAGGACAGAGCCTATGCTCTGTCCATTTTTTCTCTTCTAGCAAAATCGACGAACCTGAAGCGGTCTAACCTGTGACGGCTTTCTGTGTATTGAAATAGACTCGTATCCTCTAAGAACACATAATTCTTTACCACGACGACATGGTCAAATCCCTTTAAATCAAGGTACTTGGCGTCCTCTTCTGTACATGGCTCTACCACAAATTCCTTTTGAGCATAGCTGATTGATACACCGAGTTCTCCTTCAATATACTCGTAGATTGATCCTTCGCATATGTCTTTAGACAATACTTCAACATGCTTTTGCAAAAAGTAGTCCTTGTCTAAAATCACTTCTTCCCCGCTAATATTGCGAGAGCGAATGACTTTCCAGACGTCCGTCTGTCCATCAATTTTCAGCTGAGACTGAATATACTGATCCGGTTTGATTAAACCAAATTCATGAACCGTTGTAACTGTCTTTCGGCCAAGCGTTTTGGAAAGCTCTTTAAAGCTGACAAGACCTGATACAGGGAACTGCATTTTCTCCCGATTCAGCAATACAGAGCCTTTCCCGCGGATTTTTTGGATATAGCCATTTTGCACAAGAATATTTAATGCCTTTCTCACCGTCTCCCGGGACGTGTCGTACATGATCGAAAGCTCATGCTCTGATGGGAGGATACCTTTATCCTGCCATTCACCTTGTTCAATTCGTCTTGCGAGCTGATCATAAATCACTCGAAACTTATTCTCTTTCATTTTCCCTCCGCCCCATTTTCTAGCGTTTGGTTAAATGATAAACGATTGACTCATATGGGCGCAACGTAAATCCCTTGATATGTGCCGGCACATCCTCATAATTGGATAACAGCACTTGACTCTCCATCTCATCAGCAGCCTGCACAAGCTCATCAGGAAGCGTAAAGTCCGTCTCCCCTGCATAAAAGTGGTTGATCACGAGGAGCTTCTCATCCTTGCTTTCTCTAACATAAGCAAAAATCTTTGGATCTTCTGCTAGGAGTAAGGAGAAGCTGCCATATGTGATCACGTCAAGTTCTTTACGCAGTCTGCAAAGGGCTTGGTAATGATAGAAAATGGACGTCCGATCTTTTAATGAAGCCTCGACCGAAATGTCGTTATTGGCTGGCTCAATCCAAGGCGTTCCTGTTGAGAAACCTGCATTCTTCTCTGAAGTCCACTGCATTGGTGTTCTCGCATTATCTCTTGACTTGACCTGTAAAATGGCGAGTGCTTCTTCCTTTGATTTTCCCTTTTCAAGCATGACTTCGTACATATTGAGTGATTCGATATCACGATAAGACGAAATGTCCTCAAAGCGAGGATTCTTCATACCAATTTCCTCACCTTGATAAATATAAGGAGTCCCTTGCATGAGATGAATTGTGGTTGCCAGCATCTTCGCTGATTGCTGATGATACGTGTCATCATCACCATATCTTGAGACGATACGCGGCTGATCATGATTGCACCAGAACAGCGCATTCCAGCCGCCGCCCTCATGCATTTTCGTCTGCCATTCAGACAGAATCGATTTCAATTCTTGAAAATCAAATGGTGCGATCGCCCACTTTTCACCGTTTGGATAATCCACCTTTAAATGATGGAAGTTAAACGTCATATCCAGCTCCTGCCGATCAGGTCTTGTATACCGAATACAGTCTGCGATATTCGTTGAAGACATTTCTCCCACTGTCATGCTATCGTATTTCGAAAAAACCTCCTGGTTCATTTCATGCAGAAATTCATGAATTCTCGGACCATCGGTATAGTACATGCGGCCGTCGCCTTGCACAGATTGTCCGGCATCATCTAAGAAACGCTGATCCTTTGAGATGTTGTTGATGACATCCAGCCTAAACCCATCAATTCCTTTTTCAAACCAAAAGTGCATGATGTCATATACTTTCCTGCGCACTTCATCCTTCTCCCAATTGAGATCCGCCTGAGTGACATCATATAAATGAAGATAATAATCTCCTGTTACTTCATCGAGTTCCCAGGCTGGACCGCCAAATTTCGACTGCCAATCATTCGGCGGAGATCCATCCGCTTTTGGCTCCTTCCAAATATAATAATCTCGATAAGGGTTATCCTTTGACTCACGCGAGGCTTGAAACCACTCATGGAAAATGGATGTATGGTTAACGGCTAAATCCATGATGACCCTTATTCCTCTCTCATGCGCTTCCTTCAGCATGCGTTCAAAATCTGTCATTGTGCCGTACATCTCATGGATTTTTGTATAATCACTAATATCATAGCCGTTGTCATGCTGCGGGGACTCATACATTGGCGTGAGCCAAATACAATCCGCCCCAAGCTCTTTGATATAATCAAGCTTTTTCGTCACGCCATTGATATCACCTGTCCCAGAGCCTGTTGTATCTAAAAAGCTTTTCGGATAAATTTGATAGACCACCGCTTTTTTCCACCACGGTTCATTTGTTTGCTGATTCAATTTCCTTCACCACCACTAGTTAAGTTCGTCTGAAAAATCCTTCTTCTTTTTTAGTTTTGCATATAAAAGAGTACCGATGAATGGGAGGATGAGTACAATCACCATTCCGATTGCAAATGCACCCCAATATTTCGGGATAATGGAGAAGATTCCTGGAATGCCTCCAACACCAACTGAACTTGCCAGCACCCCTTGAGAAGCGATAAACATACCGGCTAATCCTGAGCTGATCAGAGCAAAAATAAATGGGAATCGATAACGCAGGTTGACCCCAAACATGGCCGGTTCAGTAATTCCTAAATAAGCAGAAATACTGGATGTTAACGAAAGTCCTTTTTGCTTTTCATCTTTTAAGACAAACATCATCGCAAGGGCAGCTGATCCTTGTGCAATGTTGGATAAGGCAAGCATTGGCCATAGGAACGTGCCGTGCAGCTTTGAGTTAATCAATTGAATATCAACAGCGAGGAACGTATGGTGCATTCCTGTAATGACTAATGCTGCATACAGTCCGCCGTATAATAGACCGCCAAGTGCTGCGAATTGCTGGAATACCGCTACAAGTCCAGATGTTAAAACGTTACCGATTGCAAATGTAACAGGTCCAATGACGATAAATGATAAAAATCCAATGACTAATAACGTAATCGGTGCAACAACTAACAGCTGAATACTTTCAGGTGTCCGTTTTGTGATAAATAATTCGAGCTTTGCAAGTAAATAGGAGGCAACGAGTATCGGAAGAACCTGTCCTTGATAGCCTACCTTCTGCACTTCAAGTCCAAACAAGTTCCAAACAGGAATGTCACCGGTCTTCTCTGCCGCTCCATAGCCCCATGCGTTTAACAAGTCTGGATGTACGAGCATCAGACCGAGGACCATCCCTAAAAGTGGATTCCCCCCAAATCGCTTCACAGCTGACCAGCCAATTAATGCTGGCAGGAACGTGAAGGCAGTGCCAGCAATTAAGTTGATCATATTCGCTAAATCAGCCCATGCCGGGTACACATCCACAATCGATTTTTGATCGAAGAAAATATCAGGAGCTGTTAAAATATTATTAATCCCCATTAATAAACCGGCTGTGACGATAGCAGGAAGAATCGGTATAAAGATATCAGCAAGCGTTTTCACAGCACGCTGCAATGGATTCAATTTTTGATCAGAGGCACGCTTGACGTCCTCTTTTGTGGCTTCCCCAATTCCCGTCCTTTTGACCATTTCGGCATATACTCGATTGACGACCCCTTGGCCGATAACAACTTGGTATTGACCGTTCGCTGAGAAAGATCCCTTCACTTCATCAATTTGTTCAAGTGCTTTCTCATCCACCTTACCTTCATCTTTCAGCACAAAGCGCAGCCTTGTTACACAATGTGTCGCTTGATCGATATTTTCTTTGCCGCCGATGGCTTTCACAATCTGATCTGCTGCTGCCTGATAATCAGCCATACTATCCCCTCCGAGATCGTTTTTTTATATAAGAAAAAAGAACCAAAAAACTTGTATATACATGTTTACTTCATATTTTATATTTGTATATACATGTAGTCAACAATAAAATGTAGCGCTTACATAAAAAAGCTCCCTCAATGTGCTCAGGGAGGCAGCGTGTCATCATCTTTTTTTATGCTCCGTTAATTTCTCGTAGACCTTATTTTTGTAAAAGGAGGAGGCTGGTCGGGCAAAAGTTTGACGCTTAGATGTAAGTTCATCCAGACGTTTTTGTTTTTCTTCACATATGAGAGACAGTTTCTTTCTTACCTCTCCATCTATACTCGATTGAAGTAATTCTTTGACAGTCATAAGTTCTTTTTTCAGCGCTGTTTCTTCCCCAGCAAATCCAGCATTTTTCATAATGCGGTAGCCCATTCTAAGTTCTTCTGGTACATGAGCAGCGTCATCTTTTGGCAGAGGCTTCCCAAAGCCAGATAATCCTTCAAAAGCCCCATTATCCATCGCTTTTTTGATCCGTTCTTCTGATAATCTCTGCGCAAAATCCATAGCGTTTCTCCTTTCACCGCAAGTATGTGATTAAGCATAGCAAAAAAGCTGCCTCTCTCACAAGAGCCAACTTCAGCGTCTAGACAAACCGCATTCGGTGCTCATCCCTACTTCACTGAAAAGAGAAAAAGGGCTAAAATATTTTAGCCCTTTCTTGTTATTTCTTGTCGATTTTGAAAGTTGAGACCATTTGTGCTAAGTCGTCTGACATGTCAGAGAGCTGTTCAATCGCACTTGAAATTTGCTGCATGCCAGCACTTTGCTGTTCTGTTGCTGCCGCCACTTCTTGTGAGCTGGCTGCTTGTTCTTCCGATACCACCGAAATTTGTTCAATCGATGTAGAAATCGTTTGATATGCACGTTCTACCTGGTTGATGGATTCAAGCAAGTTGTTCGTTCTTCTTGCAAACTGAGACACGCCGTCGTAAATCACAGCGAAGTTTTGTGACGTGCCTTCCATTTGCTCACGTCCTTCTTCCACTGCTTTACTGCTTTCCTCTACGCTTTCAAGAACACGCTGGCTGTTTTCCTGTGTACCGATAACGAGGTCTGAAACAGTTTTAGCTGCATCTGCTGATTGCTCTGCTAATTTACGTACCTCATCTGCCACAACAGCAAACCCTTTTCCTTCTTCCCCAACACGTGCCGCTTCAATGGAAGCATTCAGTGCAAGAAGATTCGTTTGTGCTGAAATGTCCGTAATAATCGAGATCACACTTTCAATCTCCGTTGAATGGGATTGTAATTCTTCTGCTGCCTGCTTCGAGTTGGTCATCTTGTCATGTAACAAGTTCAGATGATCAAGCACATGGTTCACAAGTTTTTGACCAGATTCTGACTGCTCCTGTACGTCAGATGAAACAGATTTCATTTCATCGACTTCTTTTGTGACACCTTCGATTTGAGTATCGATCTCTGCAACAGATCTCGTACAATCCGTAATATTTGCGACAGAATCATTGATTCCTTCACTCATATTCGTCATGGCTTCTGACACTTGCTGCGCACTTTGACTTGATTCGTTCGTCACCGTGCGAAGCTGTGAAGACATTTTTGATACTTCACTAGATGAGTGCGAGATCTTCGAAATGAGCTCTTTGATCCGCCCCTGCATCTTTTGGAAGGATGCAGCAAGCTGGCCGATCTCGTCTTTACTCTCAACTTCTACCATTCCAGTTAAATCACCGTCAGCAATTCGGTTCGCTGAATCCATCAATGAACGTGCTGGTTTCGCAATTCTTCTTCCCATGATAAAGGAGAAGAGCAATCCACCGATGAGCACAATAGCCGATGCAACCGTAATGTAGATTGTCAGCTTCTTCGTTGTGGCTGGAACAATTGATGCATCTAAATCAATCCCTAAAATCCCTGTCAGCTCACCGCCTGAATCTTTGATTGGCAAAAAGACTGATTTATGTGTTCCATATGAATCATGGTAAATATCACTTTTGACCATTTTATCTTCAGAGAGAGCTTGCTTCATCTCATCTGAGAATGCATAATCCTGGTCAAAATCATTGTCTTCCCCAGTTAATACGATAATTCTTTCTTTACCGCCTTTATTAGATAACACGTATAAGTTCTCAAGCGTATGATCTTTTTGAAGCTCTGTGAATTTCTTTTTGATATCGACATAAATGGGATCATCCTTCCCGCTAATGCTGAGCACGTTTCCATCGATGTTATCGATTTCTTTTTTGGCGGTATCAATATCTGTTGTTAATCGATAATCAAATTGCTTTAATAACTGGGATGATAAATCCTGGCTGACTAGATAAAATGTTAGAACGAATAATGCAACGGTTGCGAGTAATGTTACGGTAACGACTGACATGATTTTAGAGGATATCGTGTATCCTCCAAATTTCCTTTGTTTCGCCATTTTTTCCTACATCTCCACTCTCAGATTTGATTTAAGCATGTACATTTTCAAATTGTCCACAAACAGATGCAATCACATCTTTTAAATAAGATACGATATGAGGGATATGCTCTGGTAACGTATAAGGTGAGATGACAAAAAACTTACTAACACTTAGATAGAATTCTTGACCTTCTTTTGAGTTAACAAGTAAAAACTTCGTTGTATCGCCAAAGAACATCTCGTCTCTTTTCTCTCCAAGTTTTTCAAACAGCATTTTGTTCAATTCATTGTTTCGCTCAATTTCCATTGAAGTCGCTTCGCCAGAAATCTCTTCTTGAAAACGCGGTGAGCCGTCTAGGTAAATTCTAAATAATGTAGCCATTCCGACGTTGTCATCATTCACGACTTCTGCTTGCGGAATTTCCCTACTAAGTGCTTCTCTGAAGGCAAGGTTTACTTCTAAGAATTGACCGAGCAAGCGCTGGTAGCCTTCAATCCCAAACGTTAACAGCACACTCAGCATGCTGATTGAGCTTCCCATTCTTGAGCACTCAAGTGTATAACCCGTATGGTATTCCCCGTAGCCTCTATGGCCAACATATGGCGTCTCTTGTTCTTCCAGATCCAAACGCTTTAAGTCAGCAGCGTTTTTCACTAAGAATAAACTGGATGTGTAAGGTGTTTGGCCGAGCTTTTGAAAATCAAAGCACATCGAGTCTGCAAGAGAAAGATGCTGGAATTTCGCTTTGATTTCTTTTAGCATACGAAGAACACCGTCTGAGAATTGCAGCGGGTTTTCTGATACATCATACTCATTAAAGAAAGCAAAGAATCCACCCAGCGCCGAATCTGCATGAATATGCGGCACCTTCAGATCATACTTTTCAGCAATCGCTTCTGCTGTTTCACGTACCCCTTTTACATCATCAATTGCAATGGCATCTGTTGTTCCGGTTGTTGCCACAATATAAACGGGAATCCCGCCATCCTGTGCAACACGTTCCATTTGACAACGCAAATCTTCCATATCCATTGAATGATCTTTATTCGTCTTAATTCTGATTAAGTTGTTTGTGCCAAGTCCTGTTGCTTCCATTGACTTAAATAAGCTGTAATGTGCGGCATCAGAACAAAACGCATAAAGATTTTGCGGAACTCCTTTTCGCAGTGACTCCGGCGCTGCTTTGGCAATCGCTAAACGAAGTCCTGAAAAAATCGCTCCTTGACCTCCCCATGTTGTGTATCCCCCGCTCACGTTTGGATCATATCCGATGAGCTTAGACATCATTGAGACCACTCTGACCTCAGCTTCCGCACCTGCTGGCCCGTAAACATCCCATAGGTTGTTTCCGTTTACCAGCATAGCTGTCAGCATGCCTAAAATTCCTGGTGTACTTGCCATTGGCAAAATGTTCGTGAAGAAATACTTGGTGTGGTATGGATGGTTATGTAAAAGCTTCAGTAATTCTTCATTCACAAGTTCCGCTTGCTGGCCGTTCATCGGAATTTGACTTGTTTCAGTGAGCTTTTTGTAAAAGTCCTCCCCACGATTCTTTTCACCTTTAAGGTGTGCACGGTTGGGATCCTTCAGGTCATCGACCCCTGAAATGATCTGCTCCATCAATTTGACGAGTTCTTTACGCTCTCCTGCATTTCCGTCCTCACTCGGAAACCAGTTCTGAACGAGGTTCTCTGCTCGTACAGTCATATACTATCAATCCTTTCAATGGAAGATTTCCTGTCACTGTCTATATCGACCCCAATTCAGAAGTTTATAGTCTCGATATGTTCACTTAAGTATATCTAGATAATTTGTTTACTTATTAAAATAAATGAAACCCTTAAAAAACACATCAAAAGCATTATGTTGATGAAACACAAAAATATATTGATATATCGTATAAGAGGAATTTTTATCCATCTTCTTGTTCCATTCCATTGTTCATTTTTTTTGCTTAACCTGCATAAACATTAATAAACAATGGAAAAACTCTCTAAATGACCATTGTAGAAATTAAATTAATTCTTTAGACTTATGCCTTTTTACCTGTTTTATTGATATAGCAACTGGAAAATTGCTGAATTTTCTGTCAACAATAGGTCGATTTTCATAAAAAGTTTTTCGATGGGCGAATATTTTCATTTTCTCTCCTTTTATTGCTCGGACAGGCTTGCAAAGGCGCCTCACCGGTTATGACTTTTCTATTTGTGCATTTCGTGGTATATTCTAATGGTTCGTTTTCTTTCGTTCCGCCTCTTCCGTGTATCGGAGAAAAGGAGTGTTTATATGAAAACATTTATTCAAAAAAGAGGTCTCGGCTTCTTTCTGATTGCAGCCATCTTACTATGGCTCAAAACGTATTCAGCGTATTTAATCGAATTTAAACTTGGTATATCAAATGTGCTTCAGCATATTTTGCTTTTCGTGAATCCTATTAGCTCCAGCTTGTTCTTTCTTGGCTTTGCTTTATTGTTCAAGAAAAAATGGCAGCCTGCCGCTATCATTGTGATTCACTTTTTCATGTCTTTTTTACTATACGCAAACATCGTGTACTATCGATTCTTCAATGACTTTATCACGCTGCCTACAGTGATGCAGGCAGGAACGAATGGCGGACAATTAGGTGATAGTGCATTTTCACTCATGCGTTGGACTGATGTGTTTTACTTTATTGATACAATCATTTTGATCGTACTTGCAGTCCGCATGAAAAGGCAGCAGCAAACAAGTACAGCCACGACTGTACCTGTACAAAAGTCAAAATCGTTTAGACTCGTCCTTGTGTCCTCTGTTGTGATCTTTGTTTTAAACTTAGTTGCTGCAGAGATCGATCGTCCAGAGCTTTTATCAAGATCGTTCGACCGCAATTATTTAGTTAAATATTTAGGTGCTTATAACTTTACTGTGTTTGATGCCATTCAAAATGTGAAATCAAACAGCCAGCGTGCTCTCGCAAATTCAAATGACGTGACAGATGTAGAGAATTATTTAAAAGCGAACAGCGCTGATCCTAACCCGGCTTATTACGGGAAAGCGAAAGGCATGAACGTGATTACAATTTCTCTTGAATCTCTGCAAAACTTTGTCATTGATTATAAAGTGAATGGAAAAGAAGTAACGCCGTTCCTTAACTCATTGGCACACGACAACAAAACGTTTTACTTTGATAACTTCTTCCATCAAACAGGACAGGGAAAAACGTCTGATGCTGAATTTATGATGGATACTGGATTATTCCCATTATCACAGGGCTCTGTTTTTATTAACAAAGCGCAAAACACATATCAAGCACTTCCTGGTATTTTAAAGAAGGATCAATATACGTCAGCAGAATTCCATGGTAATACGAAAACCTTCTGGAACCGTAATGAAATGTTTAAATCCTTTGGGTATGACAGATTTTACGATTCTGAATACTACGATATGAACGAGCAGGATACGAAGAACTACGGACTGAAAGACAAACCGTTCTTCAAAGAATCGATGCCAATGCTTAAAAACATGAAGCAGCCGTTTTATTCGAAATTCATTACCTTATCGAACCATTTCCCATTTGGAATGGACGAAGGTGACACTGATTTCGAACCTGGTGACTTCGGTGACTCTGTCGTCGATAACTACTTCCAATCGGCTCATTATTTAGATGAAGCGATTGAACAGTTCTTCAACGATTTGAAAAAGTCAGGTCTCTATGACAACACAGTCGTCATTATGTACGGAGATCATTATGGCATTTCTGAAAACCATAATGAAGCGATGGAAAAAGTGACAGGGCAAAAAATTGGAGATTATGAAAATGCACAGCTCATGCGTGTGCCGCTCTTTATCCATGTACCTGGCGTAAAAGGCGGACAGATTCATAAATACTCTGGTGAAGTCGATGTCGCACCAACCCTTCTGCACCTGCTCGGCGATGATACGAAGAACTATTTAATGTCTGGTTCTGATATCTTATCGAAGAACTTTAAAGAGCTTGTGCCATTTAGAAACGGTGATTTCGTGTCTAAGGACTACACGAAAGTAGGCAATAACTATTACAGCAACAAAACAGGCGAGAAAATCGAGCCAACTGACAAGGCATCACAAGAAAATGAAACGGTGAAAAAGATGCTGGAGACATCTGATAAGATTGTCACCGAAGATTTACTCCGTTTCTACAAACCTAAAGGCTTTACACCGATTGACCGCAACGACTATGACTATACAAAGAAAGTACAGGATGAAAAGGATTCCTCTTCCGCCAAAGATGAATCCAGCTCTTCTTCAAAATAACTTTCTCATGCTAAGAACCAGCCGATCCTTGATCAGCTGGTTCTTTTTACGTTTGATCATGATTACTCCGGGTATAGGAGAAGAAGGAGGGATTTATCATGAAGAAAACAGCAGCTTTTGTTGTGACTGCCTCGCTTGCTTCGTCCGCTTTATTCGGTTTCAGCCCTGCTGTCTCAGCACACGCCATGGCCAAACCAGCAGCAGAACAATCCGTTCCTCAAGGTCCAAAAGCCGCGCTTACCAGCATTTATGAGCTGGCACATAAAGGACAAATGCCTTACTATGCAAAAGGGCTCAAAATAGGCGTTCAAACAAAAAAAGACGTTCATCATAAGCTCGGAAATCCATACCCAGAAACAGGTCAAAGCAGCTTTGATCTCTATCACGCTGAAATGGGGAATCCTGGATTTGCTTTTCACTATGATGCAAAAGGCAAGATTGATGAAATCCGTTATTTCGGAACGAATGTAGAAAAAGAAACGAATATTGGTGGAATGACCCCTGCTCTACTAAAGAAACAGCTCGGATCAGCGGATTCAGTGAGCACCATCCCGCAAACAAAAGAGAAAAAATATGTGTATCGAACCGGTGATTATGAGCTCGAATTTATCGTTGGACATGATCCTGATATTAGCCAGCATGAACTCACCGTGCTGCATATCAACTTGATAAAAGCCAATTCTTAAATAAAAAAGCATCCTGAGCACATGCTCTGGATGCTTTTCTTTATTATGATGCCACTTCTAATTGCGGCTTTCTTTTCAGTTTTCGTTTGAGGACTGGACCTGCTACATAATCAAGACCAAGTTTTCCGGCATTTCCTTTCGCTGCCATGATGAAGACTGCGATCAGAAGAAGCAGCGGGTTCACAGAGACGGTTCCAGCTAGTAAGAAAGAGACATTCATCACGCTTCCAAAAAAGGCTGCCGTTGTTGTGAATAATCCGACAATTAATCCTAGGCCTACTAAGATTTCACCCCACATGACCATGGCACTAAATAATCCGGCATTCGGCAAAGCGACATTTTCTAAAAACCATACATAGAATGGATACACAAGATGACCATCTTTGACGACAGGTTCAGATATCGCAAATTGCAAATAGCCTGATGCATCAAATCCACCTGTTAGTTTTCCAATACCAGATGTCAGCCAAGTCCATCCGATATAAAGTCTTGCTGCCAAAAGGATAACGGCTGCCCATACATTCGTTTGTAAGAATTTTGTAAACATGATGATGCCTCCTTTTAAATTATGTGAAATATTTCACATTTTCTTTATGATCTTATTATACTATGTTATATCTTATTTGTGATCTTTTTCACATATATATTCACAAATTGTTCATGAATATCTAATTTATGCAAATCTCAAAAGTGTGTGCAGCTTGTAGAAATAAACTTTTGGAGTGTGACGCGTTTCATGGTTTTCAAACAACTCAACTGCTGTGTCAAAGTACGATAGGGATGAGGTATTGGTTAGTAGTGATGTGTACCTTTAAAGAACCAGAAGTAATACTCTAACAACCTGTCCGGTCAGTTAATATTTTAAAATAAGCTTTCGTCTGCTGTTCGAGAAAAAAGTCCTTTACTAAGACCTTAGTCAGAGAAAATATAAGCCTCGAGCGGGTTTAATCAATTTCCTCCTCCCTTTATTATCAAAGTAAGTAACACGTCACAATTAACTAGAGAACATTAAGGGAGAGAAGACAATTGAATAAATTATGGCGTTTCATCGTGTATGTATGCGTTTTCGTTCTGGTTGTTGGAGGAACCGGAGCGATCGGTTTCATGAGCACGATGCAGGAGGCTATGTCGGTTTATGATAAGCCAGTTCCTGCTTCTCTACAAAGCATCCAAACTCCTACCTATGATTCGAAAAAGCCAACAGTGGTCGTTATTTTGGCGAATGAAGTAACCGAGGTGTTTGATTTTCTCGTACCATACGAAATGTTCTCCATGACGGGTTCGTACAATGTATTTGCGGCAGCTCCCAACAAAAACATAAAATCGTTGACGGGCGGGCTTGATGTCGTACCGCATTACTCTTTCGACGAGTTGGACAAATTGACAGGCAAAAGCCCGGATATAATTGTGATCCCTTTCATGCCGATTTTGGATGAAGCGCAATACAAGCCCGTCCGCGATTGGATAAGGAAGCACTCCGGCAAGGAAACGATATTGTTGTCCATCTGCAATGGGGCGGAAAATTTGGCGGATACCGGCCTGCTGAACAGGAAATCTGCAGCAACACATTGGGGAGATATCGGCAGATTGGAAAAGAAATATACCGAGATTACTTGGAAAAGGGATCAGCGTTACGTGCATGACGGTAACATAGTCTCCTCCGCCGGCCTGACTTCGGGGATTGATGCCACACTGTATGTTATATCCCAGCAAATGGGAGATCCTGTAGCGGAGAAAGTGGCGAAGGAAATGAATTACCCTTCCTACGATTTTGTTCAGCATCCGCAAATGGAGCCTTTCACGGCCGGATTGAGCGATATCGTCTATATTTTGAACAATGCGTTTCAATGGAGCAAGGAAAAGAACGGAGTCCTGCTGTATGACGGTGCCGACGAGCTTATGTTATCCTCGGCTTTTGACACGTACGGGGCTTCTGGAACAACAACAACATTGACGATATCCAACAAACGCGAGCCGGTTGTTACTCGGCACGGTCTGAATCTGATCGCCCGATATCAAATAGAGGATGCTCCAAAACTCGACAAAATGATTTTTGTGGGACCGGACGTGAAGACGCGCGCTGCAGACGATATCCGAAACTGGAACGTGAACGGTGGAAAGGCTGAGCAGCTTTTCCTGCACAGTGATTCGCCAGAGCGGTTCGCGATGGAGCCTGCGTTTGAAGATTTGGCGAAGCAAGAAGATATCTTGACGGCGAAATTCGCCGCCAAGCGGCTCGAGTACCGCGCCACAAGCCAGCTTAAGCTTAAAGGAGCACCATTTTCGTACGAAGCGTTCGGCATACCGATCGGTGTCGGCTTGTTGTCTATGTTCGTCGTATATTTGGTAGAAAGACGTTTCTTAAGGAAAAAAACTGTTCCTGCATAAAACAGGAAGCAAAAGAAACATCACAGTTTAGGAAGAAGAAGCACAATCCATTTACAATTAAGAGTAAATGAGATTGATCATGCTTTGAAAGTTGCCATAATGGTTGATTACTATAAATTTAATTAAATTCCTGATAAAAAATGATCAAACTTTTTTATAAAACCAAAACTTAAATATGCTAGAGAAGAATCCATTTTGATCATACTTTTTTCAAAATGGATTCTTCTAATTTATCGTAAAATAAGGGTTTATGAGGTATTTTTGATTAAACTTTATAAAAACACCCTCTATTAAGAGGGTGTTCTTTGAGCTGAGTCAAAACTGAACAGGTCACCACCAGAATTCATCTTATCTTGTTCTTTCTGCTTCATAGAGGTAAACTTTTCCCTTGCGAAAACCGTCTAAGTCATTTCAGACAGTAAAAAGGGGTTTAATTTTGTATGAAAACACTATTTCATTTTGCTTATTTACAGGCCATCTCATGTCTATTCCCCGTCATGATCTTTGCGGCGCTTGCCCTATCAAAGACGGTGTCTATTCCTTTTCTTCACCGGTATGATTTCATTCTACTGCTTTGCCTCGCAGCTCAAATCCTGATGCTTGCGCTGCGGCTGGAGAGTTGGGCGGAGCTAAAGGTCATTTGTCTATTTCATCTCATAGGAATCTGTTTGGAAGTGTATAAAGTACATATGGGCTCTTGGTCCTATCCAGAAGAAGCTTATACAAAAATATTTGGGGTTCCACTTTATAGCGGCTTTATGTATGCGAGTGTGGCTAGTTATATTTATCAGGCATTTTCACGACTTCATGTAAAAGTGACCGACTGGCCTCATCCATTTCTTTCAATTGGTATCAGTTTGTGCATTTATCTCAATTTCTTTACGCATCACTGGCTTTATGATGTCAGGTGGTGGCTGACATGTCTGCTTGTTCTTGTGTTTTGGAAAACGTCGGTTTCGTTTCAGGTTGGTCCATCTTCCTTTCGAATGCCGCTTGTTGTTTCATTTTTCCTGATTGGCTTTTTCATTTGGATTGCCGAAAATGTCACCACCTTTTTAGGCGCATGGCAATATCCAAATCAGCAGCATGCTTGGTCCATTGTTCATCTAGGGAAAATTAGTTCATGGTTCTTACTCGTCGTGATCAGTATTGTGCTAGTGATCGAACAGCGTAAACAAAAAAACGTTCAGCCCATTTGACCTGGCTGAACGCTTTTTTTAATCTCGATCGACTTCCTTACGGAGATCATCTGCGACAAATTCTACATTCGTTCCAATGATAATTTGTACGGATGTTTTTCCAGAAGTCAGCACCCCTTTGGCGCCTGCTTTTTTCAATGTACCTTCATTTAATAAATTTGTATCCTCTACTGTTAAGCGAAGACGTGTGGCACAATGATCAATCGTGGTGATATTGTCTTTGCCCCCAAGTCCCTCTACGAGCATACTTGCTCCTCCTGTTGTCACCGCATCATCCGCTGCGATATCTTCCAGGTCATCATCTTCCCTGCCTGGTGTTTTCAGCTTTAATAGTTTAATGAGGAAATAGAAAACGACAAAGTACACGACGCCATAAATGATTCCTACTGCAAGAAGCAAGATCGGCTTTTGCGCAATGCCGAAGCTTAAGACGTAATCAATCGCACCTGCTGAAAAGGCAAAACCGCTATGAATCCCGAGGGTGTTCACAATAAAAAGCGAAAGCCCTGTTAAAATAGCATGGACACCATATAAAAGTGGAGATAAAAACATGAAAGAAAATTCAATTGGTTCAGTGATCCCTGTAATAAATGATGTAAGTGCCATCCCAATCATCAGACCAGCTGTTGCTTTTCGCTTCTCAGGTTTTGCAGTCACAACCATGGCTAGACATGCCGCTGGCAGACCAAACATCATCACTGGGAAGAATCCTGTCATAAAGACACCCGCGCTTGGATCTCCTTTAAAGAACCGCGCTAAATCCCCTGTTGCCCCGCTGAATTCCCCGAATTGAAACCAAAATAAGTTATTCAAAACATGGTGAAGTCCTAATGGAATGAGCAATCGGTTAAAGAAACCAAACAGCCCTGCACCTGTTGCACCGAGACTTAAAATCCATTCCCCTAAATCATTGATCACACTTTGAATCGGAGGCCATACATATCCGAAAACGGCTGCTAATAGAATGGTGAAAAGTGCCGTCATAATAGGCACAAGCCGCCTTCCGCTAAAGAAACCTAAGTATTCCGGCAGTTTCGTATCCTTAAATTTATTGTAAACATAACCTGCCAAAAGCCCGCACAAAATACCGCCCAATACCCCCATATTGTTGGTGGAGTTGATCGATGTTGTACCGGCTGACAAAATAAAATAAGAAATCGCACCTGATAATGCCGCTGCCCCATTCCCATCCTTTGAAATACCAATCGCTACACCCATTGCAAAAATTAAAGCCAAGTTCGCAAAAATTGCATTCCCTGCCTCATAAATAAACGGGATATTGAATACATCCTCACGCCCAATGGCCAAAATAATCCCTGCTGCTGGAAGTACAGCGATTGGAAGCATAAATGATTTTCCTAGCTTTTGAAAAAACTGAAACACCATCTGACTTCTCCCCCCTTTGTCATCATCATGACTAAATCGTTCATGATGTTCATAAAAAATATATCATATGCACGTCTAGTTATCTATACCAATTTGTCCACATCCATTTGAATTCCGCTCTTTACTCTTTTTGCGTAAAATGTGGTAAGCTATTGAATAGAATGAAGTTATAGAAAGCGGGAATGAACAGTGATTGTCAAACATGATCATGAGTTAGAAGCCTTAAAAAAAGTCGGCCGAATTGTCGCTTTGGCAAGAGAAGAAATGAAAAGCCAAGCGAAACCAGGCATGTCTACAAAAGAATTAGATTTGATTGGGAAAAAAATATTAGAAGAGCATGGGGCCAATTCAGCACCTGAAAAGGAATATGACTTCCCTGGTACCACTTGTATCAGTGTAAACGATGAAGTGGCACACGGTATCCCTAGTGAAAAAACCATTTTACAAGAGGGTGACCTCGTAAACATTGATATCTCAGCAGAGCTTGACGGATATTATTCCGATACAGGCATTTCATTTGTTTTAGGTACAGGTGATGCTCGTCTTGAAGCATTATGTAAGTGTGCGGAGGATGCGTTCCTAGAAGGATTAAAACATGCAAAAGCCGGTAAAAGACAAAACCAAATTGGCCGTGCGGTCTACAATACAGCGAAAGAACAAGGATTTACCGTTATTAAAAACCTGACAGGACACGGCATTGGGAAGAACCTGCATGAAGCACCTAACCATATTTTGAACTACTATGATCCATTCGATAATGCTTTGTTTAAAAATGGCACAGTTATTGCCTTCGAGCCCTTCATTTCAACAAATGCTGAATCGATTTATCAGGCTGATGATGGCTGGACATTTAAAACACCAGATAAAAGTCTAGTCGCACAGATTGAACATACCATTGTGATCACTAAAGACGAACCGATTATTTTAACAAAGCTGTAAGCCAGCGGGTCCCTTCCTTTACTGGAGGGGATTTTTTCATGCCCGTTTCACGAATCTGTCACGACTAAACAAAAATGCCTGTGGTAAAATAGGCAAAGATATGCGAAAGGGGTCTTATTTGATATGTGGTTCATCATCATAGGTGTTATCTTTTTCATCGAAAGTATTATTTTAACGGTTGTAGGGATTAAGAAAAAACAATCCATGATGACCTATCTTGGTGTTATCATCATGATTATGACGGTCGGCATGATCCTCGTTACCCTCAACCCGCCAAATTCATAAATCAATATTTCCAGCATATACATGGATCATAGGCAGATAGAATCAGTTTTCATTTCTTGACACCTGCACACTTTTCACGTCCTTTTTTGAGATGTTACAATGCAGGCAGTTTCAATTGAAAGGAGTTTTCTATCATGCATTATGGTAGCAAAGGCTGGTATGTCGAAGAATTAAAGAAGCTTGGTGTGACTAAGCATGAAGGAAGAAAGCTTCAAAGCTTAAAAACATATTTCCTTGCAAATCTTCTTGAGCAAAAGAAACGCAGCTCATAAACGCTGAAAAGCCGTACATCTTAAGCTGATGTACGGCTTTTTTTAAATGTGCTGAATTCGTTTTTCTAAAGACTTCCTCACCACATCTGCTAAAGCTTCTACTTCAAGAACGGCTTTCAGTCTCTCTGGACTTGTTTGACGATATTTGACTTCATTGACCTCATGGACCGTAATGTGATGGGACGCTTTTTCTACGAGTACAAGCGATGCATCAGGCGGCACCATGCCTTCTTTCAGTACACGTAAATAAAAGCCTGTATACCCTGTTTTTTGCACTTCCTTTACGAGCTTCATGTTGCCATGCTTAACAGATAATTTCACACAAGGCTGTCTTGGCTGGCTCACCTCAACAAATGCATCTCCAAGCTGAAACACATCGCCAATATGCACATTCGTCTCGACTAGCTTGCGTACTGTTACATTCTCGCCAAAGGCAGCTTCCTGTAAAGGAATCCCTAAAAATTGCTCAAAGTAAGCATAATGATCGTACGGAAAGACGCAGACGGCTTTATCATAACCCCCATGATGAATCAAATCACCTTGGCCATCTCCCTCAAAATTGATCTGACTTAAATACACAGGCTCATGAATGCGCTTTTTGTTGATGGCTGTTTTGATTTCTTTTCCGTTCGCATAGGTAATGATAGGTTGTCCCACCTGGATTCCTTCTATGGCATATCTCTTCTGTCCCACGATGGCCATCTCCTTTGGTTGTCTACTGGCTTTTATTTTACATCGTTTGACAAACAAATCAAAGTCGAGGCGTGAAGATCAGATGCAAGCTATGGTACGATGTGAAAAAAGGAGAGATGACCATGGTTCATTATCACGCCATTGTAAAAGGACGTGTGCAAGGAGTCGGCTTTCGTTATTTTGTTCAGGGAGAAGCCGTCAATCGTGGAATGAAAGGCTGGGTACGCAACACAGATGAAGGTCATGTCGAGTTAAAGGTAGAAGGGGAGCATCAGAAAGTGATTGATTTCTTAGAAACTGTCCGGAAAGGAAGTCCTTTTTCAAAAGTCACCGGCATGCACATGGAACCGCTCACCGAGCTGGCTCATTATAAGTTTTTTCGAATACGGTCATAAAAAACTAGCTATTTGTAAACATTATTCCTATTCATGATAGTTAGACAGAGCGTTCGTATTATATAGTTCAGCCAGAACTTTCTGGTTGAACTTTTTTTATTTAGATTTAATCTATCAGTAGCCAGGGTAGAACGTACGGGGGCGTAGGACATTGATTTCCGTCAAGTAAACAGTTTACCACCTACTTGTAGAGATATGTTTGAGGCTGGTTGGGACTTAGACCTCGTATAACATCGAATCGGTACAAGTCATGCATAAGATTAATTGGACTGGTTCGATATTGCCTCAAAATAGTCTAGAACTACCTTGCGGAATTCCAATGAAGCTTGCGTCATGTATCGGCTTGTATGCCATAATAAAGCGATATCACGTACAAGTTCATGATTCTCAACTTGCAAATATTTAATCTTTCCCCATGATATTTTTGCTGTGCTTGGTATGAAGGCAAGTCCAATTTCAGCTTCTACAAGACTGATCAAACGTGTAGGTTCATCGCCCTCATACACATATTTAAGGTCAATTCCAGCCGATTTGCATACAGAGTCTACTAAATCACGAGTGCCGTATCCTCTTTTCACACCGACAAAGCATTCATCCTTAAGTTCTGTTAAACATACGCTACCTCGGTCTGCCAGTCGATGCCCATTAGGAACTGCTACAAGAATGGGATCAACAAAGACTACTTGACATTCGATGTCTTCCCCTTGAAAAGGAGAGGACGACAAGCAAAAATCGACTTCGCCTCGATGTAAAAGCGTGACCATTTCGAGTGTGGTCAGCATTTGCACATGAAATTGGATATTAGGGCGTTTTTTACGAAACTCTCGCATAATCTGAGGCAAAGTGCTTGCTGTGGTTACCGCAAGCTTTAGTGTGCCAGATTCTGCTCTAGACAAATCGCTAATCTCTTGTTTTCCCTGTTCCAACTCAAACAAAGCCCTTTCCGCGCGACGAATGAATTTGTTGCCAAATTCATTTAATCGCAGTTTCCTGCCTGTGCGATCAAATAAAGGTACCCCTAAATCTTCTTCCAGACGCTGAATCGTTTTGCTTAGCGACGATTGCGTAACGTGGAGGCTTCGTGCAGCTTCGGTTACATGCTCTAATCGAGCTACCTCTAGAAAATATTGTAGTTGAAGGAGTTCCATTTCATTTTCTCTCCAATCATTCCTTTTGGTCAATGATATCATAACTTTAAATGCGTTGGAATGAATGTAAAATTCCAAGTAAGATATCAATGTAACAAATTTAAAGGGGGAGAAAAAAATGAATTCTCGTAGCAGATGGTTAATGATATCCGTTGGACTAGGAATATTATTAAACCCTTTAAATTCATCAATGATTTCTGTTGCCATTGCTAGGTTGCAACATGTGTATAGCATTGATTTTACTGCTGTTTCCTGGATTGTGTTTTCATTTTATATCGCTAGTGCTATCGCCCAACCTGTCATGGGGAAGGCTAGTGATTTATTCGGTCGGAGGAAGATATTTCTGGCTGGTCTTGTTGTATCTTTAGTTTCTTCTATTCTGGCTCCATTTTCTCCAAATTTCGGATGGCTAATTGTGTTCAGAATCGTACAATCAATCGGAACTAGTATGCTGATTGCAGTTGGAACAGCTATAATACGCATTCATATTACTGAAAAGCAATCAGATGCTTTAGCAGGTTTATCAATTTTCCTATCCGGTGCAGCAGCTATAGGGCCTTTTGCCGGAGGAGTACTTATTCAATGGTGGGACTGGCCAGCGATCTTCATCGTCAATACCCCGTTTGTAGTGGCGAGCTTTATATTAGCTTGGAAAATGATCCCTAATGATGGATCAGCAGCAACGGTTTCACGTGACATGTCATTTCGAAAATTACTGGGTGTGATTGATGTGCCAGGAATTCTGCTCTTTGCGGTGGGTCTGATTGCCCTTCTAGTTGGCTTGCTGGCAGCGAAATCATCTGGGCATTTCTCTATGTGGAATATCGTTATTGTGCTAATCGGTCTCGTTGCGGTGGGAATATTCGTACGACATGAGCTAAAAACAGTGTCGCCATTTATTCCTTTACGCATCTTCGCCAAATATCCAGAGATGACTTGGGTCAATATACAATACTTGCTAGTTAACTTACTTTATTATTCACTCTTTTTTGGGATTCCATCATACCTGCAAATGGTACGTCATGTCAGTGAATTCCAGACAGGGATTCTTATGTTAACCTTGGGCTTGAGCTCGATTGTAGCTTCGCCAATAGCAGGGAAATGGGTCGATAAATCAGGACCCAGACCTGTATTGATTGTATCCTCATTACTGATGGTAGTAGGGGCAGTGTGGATCGTGACATGGACGCAAAGTTCACCAGTCATCAGTGTGTGTCTGGCGTTAGCCGCATTCGGTTTTAGCAATGGGCTAAACGCTGTTGGTATGCAGGCAGCTTTGTTTAAAAGCTCTCCAAAAGAAATTGCCGGTGTAGCATCTGGCCTATTTAATACATCGAGATACTTGGGAACAATTTTATCTTCACTGTTGACAGGTATCATTATGGGAGGTGCGTTCAACTTTACAGGATTCCGATTGCTGGGGGTTTTCCTAACGGTCATTGCATTGATCTTAGTATTTATAAGTCTGCGACTCAGAAATTCTGAGCAATTGGATGAACCGAGTAAAAGCAATTAAAACAAAAAATAAAAATAGGAGTTGAATGTTATAACAATTGTTAATATCAAGGAATGGTCCTCATGGGATCAAACTTGGTAGGGAATGCAAAAGGATAAACAACCCCAGGGTGAGAAAGTCATACAGAAGTGGAATGCGAGAGCGCAATTTTTTCGCCCCTTGTTGTAGTAAGGAAGAGATCTTTTGTGGTCATCATAAATAAAAAACAAGGGATAGATATCTATCCCTTGTTTTTTAATCAATTTAAATGTTCAACATCATATTAGAGAACATACATATAACTATCGCTAGGCTTTTTCTGTCCCGTGATAGGGCTTGTCTTGATAAAAATAGTTTGGTTTCACAATGGTATTGTCGTAATGCTTGTGGAATATATGGGTAGCTGCTGGTGATACAGGGGGAATCAGCCATGTCCAGTCCCCAGTCAGCTTGCGGTCAGCCTTCTCTTCCTGCTTTTCAAACTGCTTGAATTGATGTGCTGCTGTATGGTGATCAACAATCGTCACCCCTGCTTCGCGATAAGAATGGAGAACCGCCACATTCAATTCGACAATGGCTTTATCCTTCCAAAGGGACGAATTCTTGGTCGTGTCCAGTCCTAAAAGAGAAGCAACTTTTTTTAGCATATTATAGCGGTTTTCATCCGCTAGGTTGCGTGCGCCAATTTCTGTGCCCATATACCAGCCGTTGAACGGTGCAGCATTGTAATGAATACCGCCAATCTCTAATTTCATATCAGCAATAATCGGAACCGCATACCATCTTAGTCCCAAATCACGGAATCCATCATATTCAGGATGGGTGATCTCTACCTCTTGAACGATTTCTTTCGGAAGCTCATACAGAACAGGTGGCTGATCTTTTAGCTGAAACATGAGAGGCAAAATATCAAAATGTGTGCCCTCTCCTTTCCAGCCATGGGCTTCACATAATTTTGTTAATTCAAGAGACGACTCGTCGCCGATGATGCCATATTCCGTCTCATAGCCTGCATAACGAACGAGCTGATGATTATAAATGACGACTTCCTTCTGCTTGTTCCTCTCTGGGGGAAAGATCGTGATGGACGGTTTGATTTTTCCGCCATTTGTCGCATACTCAATATGATGAAAGAGCGCCTCTTTCACCTCATCCTCTGTCTTTACATGCCGGCAGTCATGCACTTGCAGGGTCGACCAAAACAAACGGCCAATGCAGCGGTTACTGTTGCGCCATGCCATTTTCGCCCCGTGAGCTAATTCCTCTAGTGTATGCGTATAACTACCTTCAGACTCAATTTCTTTTTTTATTTCATGCAGACGTGCTGCTTTCTCTTCATTTGACTTGTTTAATTCTTCATAGCATACAGAAATAAAAGCTTCTGCTTCATTCCACAACGCTTCTTGATTACTCAAACATACTCGCCTCACTTTAATACGAATATATCCATTGTAGCGGTTTCTATTGATAAATTCACTCGTTTCAAACCATTTTTTATCAAATCATCCGACCATTGTCCTTAGACAATAGATGATTCAATACGTATAAGGGTCTTTTGGAGCCAGCGGACATAGCCTTTTTCTCTTTCGATTGCTCTTGTCAGCACTAAGTAATGCCCAAATTGCGCTGAATGCAGTGATTCAGCAGAAGGATCTTCCTCTGTCAAAGCGTGCAGCTTTTGTTCCAGCACATCTACTTTCTTGGTGCGCTCTAAAAGTTGATATGCAAAGAGGTCAGCCGCTTCTTTTTTGTCCATGGAGGAGATAAAAAATGTTTTGAGCATGAATTCATCCTTTGTTGTTTCTGGAATCGGATCTTTTGTTCTTAACCACTGACGCAATTCTTCTTTTCCTGCCGCTGTGATTTGATAGACCTTCTTCTCCAGCTTTTTTCCTTGTATGTGAATATCAAATTCAATAAACCCTTCCTCTGTGAGACGCTTCAGCTCAGGGTAAATCTGACTGTGCTTTGCACTCCAAAACTGTCCAAGGGAGTCCTTAAAATGTTTCGTAATATCGTATCCTGTCAGCTCATGCTGATCCAGCAAGCCAAGAATGGCATATTTTAGTACTCTCATGATGTGCCTCCAACGCTTATTCTTTGACAATAGTATACCATAGACTTTAAAATAAACATGTAAATCACAACATGTTTGAAAAAACATCATTCTAATGAAAGAAGGAATAAACATGGATCAATTCGTTGGACTTCATATGATTTATACGTATGAAAATGGCTGGGAATATGAGATTTACATTAAAAACGATCACACCATTGATTACCGCATTCATAGCGGAATGGTTGGAGGACGTTGGGTCCGTGATCAGGAAGTAAATATTGTAAAGCTGACAAAAGGCGTATACAAAGTCTCTTGGACAGAACCAACTGGGACAGACGTCTCTCTAAACTTTATGCCTGAAGAAAAACGCATGCATGGCGTCATCTTCTTCCCAAAATGGGTGCATGAACGTCCAGACATCACCGTCTGCTATCAAAATGACTACATCGATCTCATGAAAGAATCTCGTGAAAAATACGAAACCTATCCGAAATATGTTGTCCCAGAATTTGCGGACATTACGTATATCCATCATGCAGGTGTGAATGACGAAACCATTATCGCAGAAGCACCATATGAAGGCATGACAGATGAAATAAGAGCTGGACGAAAATAAAAAAGCGGCACGCCTAGTGCCGCTTTTACATTTGATAAAATCTTAGCCCCTTTTTATTGAATGCCTAACGTATTTTGAGGAAGCACGAAACGATAGACTGGTAGTTCATCACCTGTTTTTGAAGCGATAAACCCTGATGACATATAGCTGTCCTTTGATTCTGGTTCAAGGGCAAGTGACAGCAAATTGGTTTGCGGCTGTGCCGTGACATATACCTTTGTTCCTTTTGGCAGCTGACGTTTCTTGTCAACGAGTTTTGTTTCAAGCTGAATATCTGATTTGCTCTTTTCCTCTCGTTTTGTCACCTTGTAGGCTTGTACCGGCAACTTCATGCCAACCGGCAATGTGACACTTTTTAACCCTAATGTTCTGAGTTTCCTTTCTACTCCTTCATGCCCCGGAAGAATGAGGTAAGCTGTCGGCCGTTCTCTTGTTAAGACAGGAACAGCATCGCTCGCACTATGAAAACGTACAGGAACATTGGTGGTCTGTCCTTTCTCAATATCAACCATTTCCAGCGTGTCATCAACAGGTGATTTGAAAGCATCTTGAATGACGACTTGATCGTCATCTTTTGGATGAAGCCCTTTTTTCACAAGCTTCAACCGCTCCGTCACCATTTGCTGCTTCACCTGCTTGGCATGTTTCACCGTGGTCTCAATGATTTTTTCATGGGTGGCTACTTGCGCAGCGACGCGGCGGGCAAAATCCTCTCTCCCAATCCCAATCCCTCTGCTTTCTACAAGAAATGACAGGGCTGGCGAAAGTGCAAAGGCATTTCGGCCAATTCGCGCATCCGTTCCACCTTCATAAATGTCGATCTTGCCATCCTTTCCTCTTGTGTTTGTATAATACAAATCGTTAGAAAACCCTTTATTCGTCAGCGTTTCACGAACTCCGTTAACATATAACTCATTTGATGTCAGCCGGATGTTTTCAGGAATGTTTAGATTCTTCCCTGATAGAATAAGCAAATCATGATATTTGAGAGCGCCTGATGAACCGATATCTTCAAACTGCTTTTGGCCCACATCGTATTCATGGGCATCAATGACCACTTCTGGCGCATACCGATTAAATTCTTGATGCAGGGCTGTCAGTTCTGGAGATTCTAATGTCATATGATCACGATTACCATCTAATCTGTTTGCCAGTCTGCGGTCAAACGCATAAGAACCATCAGGATTGATTCTTGGGACAATGATGATATTGACATGATTAAGTATACGGTCTCCTTCTTTACCTGCTAATCGTTTTGCAATGACGAGAGCAGATTCACCGGAGGCTGGTTCATTTCCGTGTATTTGTGCTTGGAGCCAGATTGTTGGCTTTTTTGAAAGTGGAGTAATCGAGCGATCCTTTGTAAAGTACAGGGCCTGGATGGACCTGCCTTCAATGGATGTTCCAATCTGTTTCTGCGTGGCGTAAGGACTTTTGTGGACAATGTCTCGTAAGAAAGTTTGAAGCTCTTCTTGTGTTGTAAATGTTTCTTCTTTTTTCTGAAAGGCAGGGGTATCAAACGTCTCGTCAGGCTCAGGGTATAGCTTTTTCACTGAAGCCGGCTGTTCATAATTCTTTCCGTAATAAGGGGTTTCTGCATGAGCTGAAGCTGGGCTCACCATCGACAAACTGCCTGCCATGAGGCATACAGCAGCAAAAAGAATCGTGCCTTTTCGTTTGGACATGCTATCCTCTCCCTTCGTTGATTTGCATTATAAAGAAAAAAACAGCAAAAGTGTCAGTATTTTTCAAAAATAAATCTTTTGGAGGAACAGGCATCTCTTTGTCTAGGGCAAATGAATGGAGCCTCCCCAGCAATATGACCTAAAAAAAGTGCCTGCTCACAGCAGACACTTTTTATTTACCAGATGGAAATAGCCCCAATGAGAACTGCCATGACAGTCATAGCGACAACTGCCAGCACAGCCCATTTCATCCCAAATTTCTGATGCTGATCCAGTGATACGCCAACAAGTCCAACAAGTAAATGAGTCGATGGAACAAGTGGACTTAACATATGAATCGGCTGACCAATAATAGAGGCTCTGGCAATCTCAATTTTATCGACACCGTAAGCTGCCGCTGTTTCTGATAGGATCGGCAGTACGCCATAAAAGTATGCATCATTCGGCATAAAGAAAGTAAAGATCCCGCTTGTTAATGCGACAATGACTGGAATAAAGCCGCCAAGCTGCTCTGGAATTGCAGATACAATCGAAATCGCCATTTCATCAACCATTTTCGTTCCAGTTAGAATACCTGTAAAAACACCTGCCGCAAAAATCATCGAGGCAATGGCTAAAACGTTTGTGGAGTGAGCCGCAATTCGCTCACGCTGCTGGTCCAAGTTCGGATAGTTCACAATAATTGCCACACAGAAAGCAAGAACAAATAGAACAGTTAAACTGACTTTACCTGATACAAGGAGCAGCACCAATAACAAAGTTAGCGCCAGGTTAAACCACCAAAGCTTCGGTCGTTTGATGTCATCTTGCAGTGCAGCTGCCATTTCATTTGCATGAATCGGCTGGTCAAGTTCAATGACACCAAGACGTTTTCTTTCGGCTTTTCCAAGAAAATAAGCAACAATAATCATACTGAGAACCCCTGCACCAATGACTGGAATCATCGGGCCAAATAAAAGTGAAGGATCGACCCCAAGTGCACTCGCTGCTCTAGGTGTGGCTCCTCCCCACGGAATTGTATTCATAATTCCCATGCCAACTCCGGCAATTCCGGCTAAAATAATTGGTCGGATGCCAAGCAGTGTAAATAGTGGAAGCATCGCTGTTGTTGTAATCATATATGTCGTTGTTCCGTCACCATCAAGTGCAACAAGCATCGTCAGGACAGCTGTTCCGACCACGATTTTTAATGGATCGCCTTTAACGATTTTTAAAATTTTCGCCACCATTGGGTCAAATAAACCCGCATCAATCATAATGCCAAAGTACAAAATCGCAAACATGATCATGACCGCTGTCGGTGCGACTTGCTGCACGCCTTTGACAATCATGTCTGAAATTTCAGTAAAATGAAAACCTGCAATAAGAGCAAATGCAATCGGTGTTAACACCAATGCCGTTAAAACAGACATACGTTTCGTCATAATCAAAACCATAAATACTATCATCATAAGAAATCCTAAGATTGCTAACATATTGTTCACCCCTTATGTTGTATACGCTTTCATTAATGTGTTGGTATCCCATTTCCAACCCTTTTTGTCATCATATCTGAGGTGAGAATTGAAGTAAATATTATGAATTTTAATTCTTTTTCGGTCGATAAATGCTTTTTGTTCATTTTGTTCAAACATTGGGCTTTTTCATTCCATGAAAAAAACAAAGGGTTTAATTTAGCCCTTTGTCTTCTTGATAGAAGTCTAGGAAAGACGAGTACTGGAGCGGAGCGAATGTGAGATTGGTGAGCACCGGCACGCAGGACTGCGGGCGAATGCAAGGGTTTGTCTACACGCTGGAAGCGGTCTCACTCGACCGCTTGTTCTCCTTGTATCAATTGCTCGTATTGCCTTAATTGATCTTCCATAAAGATCTTTGCCTCTTTGCTGTTCATATAACGACTTGTCCAGCCCTTTTGCTTTAATCGTTTTTTCCATAACCTCGTTTTCGTCATTTTTTGAAGAAGCTGATCCCATTCACGAATGTCATGCTGACTCATTTGTTTTGGGCCCATCACACCGCGCCAATGGGAAAAGATGAGCGGTATGCCCTGCTCTTTCCATGTCGGCACATCTTCAAATCCATCTAAGCGCTCGCTGGTTGTCGTCGCTACGAGCTTCAGCCTCTTTTTTTCATAATCATGACGAACCTCTGTAATAGTAGTCGTTGCTGCATCTACCTCATGGTCGATGAGCGCCTGAAATAAATCATCTGCACTGTCAAATTTCAGAAATTGAATGCGATATGGATCAATCTCTGCCATTTCTGCTGCCCGGGCGAATGAGATTTGATCATCATTTCCAAAGTCAGGGGCAAATCCAATTTTTAAGGAATCTGGTTTTTTCTTGAGTGCGTGTAACAGCTCCTTCCCATTTGCAAAAGGAGAATCCACTGGGACTGCGACGACCTGCCACTCTTCTGCAAGGATTGCCAGCGGTGTCACATCATTCATCGTCACGTTACTGCTGCCAAGCAAGTTACGGCTTAACAATAAGCTTGAATTTAAACTGATATAGTTGGCTTCTCGCTCCATCATGTAGGTCCATCCTTTATCCACCGTTCCGCCTCTTTGATAAAGAATGTTCACAGGCCGGTTCACCAGCTTCTCTTGTTCAAGCACTGATTTCATCACCTGAGCCGTTTGGTCAAATCCCCCCTCTGGTACACCCGACACCACAATATATAAGGAGCTTTGCTGAAGGAAAGAATCTCCGGCCTTTTTTTCATTAAAAGTGAGCGTGATACAAAGGCAGAGCACGATAACAAAAAATATTGCTTTTTTCATCTTTTATGACTCCGCTTGTTTGGCAGGATAATATTTACGTTCTGGTCTGCCAATGATTCCGTATGCAAGCTCTGCCCGGCATTCCCCTGTTGTCACAAGGTACTCTACGTACCGTCTCGCAGTTGTACGTGATGCGCCCATCTTTTCCCCGAGTTCTTCTGCTGTAATTCCGCTATTTTCAGATGCCATCAATGTTTTCACTTTATCCAAGGTCAGTGAATTAATGCCTGTGGGGAGATCTCTGTCATCCCTTTTTTTTGGCTCTTCCTGCATTTGCCCAAAAAACAGATCGATCATCGTTTGATTGACTTCATCCTTTGAATTGATGATGTCTTTCTTTTCTTTATATTCGGTTAAAACTTGTGCAAACTTTTGTGCAGTTACCGGTTTGATTAAATAATGAACCACTCCGTAATGAAGTGCATCTCTTAAAAGCGTCGTTTCCGTTGCAGCCGTGATAATGATCACATCTACTTCAGGACAGCGTTCTCTTAAAAGCGGCAGCAAGTTTGTGCCGAGCTCATCAGGCATATAGACATCAAGTAAGATGAGATCAACTTGCTCCCTTTGGAGCGCCTCCCACATATCCTTTGCACTCTTTGCCTTTCCGGCGACCTTAAATCCTTCTATCTTTTGTATATAAGATTCATGAATGGCAGCGATTCGAAAATCATCCTCCGCAATGAGTACCTTAATCACCATCTATTCCCCCTTTGTGCCTTTCGGTATGTATACAGTGAAGATGGCACCGCCTTCTTTTTGGTTCGCAACTTCAATCCAGCCCCCAAGCTCGTCCAATACTTCTTTCACATTCGCAAGCCCGTAGCCTCGTCCTTCTCCCTTTGACGAATGGCCTCTTGTGAAAATCTGTGACAGTTCCTCTTCATTCACTCCATCACCTGAATCTGACACTTCTATGATAATATCAAACCCAATATCTGTGATGAATAGGTCTACCTCGCGCTTCTCCTTATTTATTACAGCTTCAAAAGCATTGTCTACGAGATTGCCAATGATGGTGATAAAGTGAGATAGACTTAAATGTGCTGGGAGCGGCTCAAGTGAGCTATTTTCATCAATGTGAAATTGGACTTTCTTCTCAGATGCTTTCCCTAACTTGCCAAGTAAGATCGCTTGTATTTTAGGAGACCGAATCTGCTTCATGAGTAAATCGTGCTGTCGGTTTTGCAGATGATATTCTTCTTTAATTAAGTCGATGGCTTCATCGACTTGATTCAGCTCAAGCAGGCCTAAGATGGCATACAGCTTATTTGAGAATTCATGCGTTTGTGCCCTTAGGTCTTCTGAATATTGGCTGACCTCTGTTAATGTATCCAGCAGCTTCGTCAGTTCTGTTTTCTCCCTGAAGCTCACAATCCCTCCGAATACTCGATTGTCCTGCATTACCTTTTTCACATTTAAAACATAGGTTTTATCATTGACGACGGTTTCGATGTTAGGTTCAATCGTCTCTGCCTTTAAATAGAAAAGAAGTTTGGCATTTGGCAAGACTTGATCAATATGAAGGGGCAGTTCTGATGAGACGCGCAGCATATGTTCAGCTGATGTATTCATCATCGTAATCGCGCCTTTCTGGTCAAACGCAATGATCCCTTCTTTTATAGCGAGCAGCATCGCTTCTCTTTCTCGATACAGCGAAGCAATTTCATGCGGCTCAAGCCCTAATGTATCTTTTCGAATACTCTTCGTTAAAAAAATCGCACCGAATATGCCAGGCAAGAGCACTAAAAGGGCAATATAGCTAAGCTTCAATAGCTGATGAGCTGTTGCTTGATCGATTTCCTTTTTTAAAAATTCGACGGTGACTGTCCCAATAATTTCTTCATGCCCTTCTGTTTCTTTCATAATGGGTGCACTGCCTCTGACAACGGTTTCACCATTAGAATCATCAGTGGATATAGAAGTTCCTCCAAATAAGAGGGTACTTCTTCCTTCCGATACACTGATGGTTTTTCCTACGTCCTCATGATTCGTATGAATAAGAACCTTTCCTTTTCGGTTGGTAATGAAGATGGCATGTGCTCTTACTTGCTCCTTCATTTGCTCAAGCACTGCCTGTTCTTCATTTTGGGAAGCTGACACCGCCACCGATGCTTTAATGGGCGGCATATATGATATCGTTCTAGCGGTCTGCACCGCCAGCTGTTCAGCTTGTCCCTGCCTTTCCGATGTCTGCAGAAAACCAAAACAAATGGTTAATAATGCAATGACAACAAGCAAAAGCCCGATAATTAACCCCAAAATTTTCGTTTGTAAAGTAACTTTCCTTTTGCCCATCCTCACTGCCACAACCCCTAATTCAGTAGATTCACCCGAATAGACTCTAAGAAAATGATATCATTTTTTCTTACTAAGTTAAGAGAAAATTCTTTCAAACAAAAAAGGACGACTCAGAATCGAGTCATCCCTGTATACCTATTACGTGATCGATAAACCAGCACTCGCATAGCCTGCTACGGTATTTACTAAGGATAGTCCTGTAGCGGATGCAGAGAATACAACAAGCAATCTTGTTTCAGGTGTGACTGGTACATTTAGACCAGTCGCAATACCGTTTGAAATAGCACCCAGTGTTAAAACTCCAGTTAAAGCTGGGGCTAATGTGACACTCGCTACTTGTGTAAAGCTGTTATTTGGTGTCGGTGAAGCGAACAGACTAGCCGTTACGGTAACACTCGTGCCAACTAAAGAAAGAGCTGCTGTTGTGCTGAAATAGCCGGCAAATGACGTGATTGTTCCAGCTCTCGGAACTGAGAACGCCATGTTGATTAATGTACCCGCAGCGCCTGTTAAATCAATAACTCCGCCTACAATACTGACACCTGTCGCTGAGTTACCAAATCCGATCAAACTGGATGTTCCAACAAGTCCGCCTGCAATTGTTGTCAGGACAGCAGGTGTACCTGAAGCAAATGGAATGATCGCACTCGATCCTGTCACACCTGTTGGACCTGTTGCTCCGGTCGCTCCGGTACCTGTGACGCCGGTGGCTCCGGTTACTCCTGTTGCACCTGTTAAACCTGTGGCACCAGTGGCTCCGGTTACTCCCGTTGCTCCTGTTGCTCCGGTTACCCCAGTTGCACCTGTTAAACCCGTGGCGCCAGTGGCTCCGGTCGCTCCTGTTACTCCTGTGACGCCGGTGGCTCCGGTCGCTCCTGTACCCGTGACTCCCGTTGCTCCTGTATCACCCGTAACACCAGTGGCTCCGGTTACTCCCGTTGCTCCCGTTGCTCCTGTTGCTCCGGTTACCCCAGTTGCACCTGTTAAACCCGTGGCGCCAGTGGCTCCGGTCGCTCCTGTTACTCCTGTGACGCCGGTGGCTCCGGTCGCTCCTGTACCCGTTGCTCCTGTATCACCCGTTACCCCAGTTGCTCCGGTTACTCCTGTTGCTCCCGTTGCTCCTGTATCACCTGTTACCCCAGTTGCCCCGGTTACTCCTGTTGCTCCGGTAATACCTGCGGCGGCCAATAACGTATAGTCTGGGGACGTATCTGGTGTACCTGTTGGTGGTGTTGTATTCACAACATAGGTTCCACCTTCATATGTCACCACTTGACCTACTGGATAGGTTGGGGCTGTAGCTGGGTCAAACGCCAGGATGCCAGTTAATCCTACACCCGTTACTCCGGTGGCTCCCGTTGCTCCCGTTGCTCCCGTTGCTCCCGTTGCTCCAGTAACACCTGTGACGCCGGTCGCTCCTGTATCTCCTGTATCTCCTGTGGCTCCGGTCACTCCTGTACCCGTGACTCCCGTTGCTCCTGTATCACCCGTTACACCAGTTGCTCCTGTCGCTCCGGTTACTCCTGTGACTCCAGTATCACCGGTTACCCCAGTTGCTCCTGTGACGCCGGTGGCTCCGGTAACACCTGCGGCTGCTAATAACGTATAGTCTGGAGAAGTATCCGGTGTGCCTGTTGGCGGTGCTGTATTGACCAGATATGTTCCGCCTTCATATGTCACCACTTGACCTACTGGATAGGTTGGCGCTACTGCTGGATCAAACGCTGCGACTCCGGATAAACCGACTCCAGTCGCTCCAGTCACTCCTGTTGCCCCGGTTTCACCAGTTACCCCTGTTGCACCTGTTGGTCCTGTGACGCCGGTGGCACCAGTTTCTCCTGTCGCTCCTGTGACCCCTGTTGCACCTGTTTCACCGGTGGCTCCCGTACCAGTAGCTCCCGTTGGACCAATTTCCCCCGTCGCTCCCGTAACACCAGTGGCACCGGTTGGACCAATTTCTCCTGTTGCTCCTGTGACGCCAGTGACTCCGGTTGGACCAACCTCTCCCGTTGGTCCTGTCACTCCTGTTGCGCCGGTGGAACCCGTGACTCCTGTACCGGTTGCTCCTGTAACGCCAGTCGCTCCTGCAGCGGCCAATAACGTATAATCTGGTGACGTATCTGGTGTGCCTGTTGGTGGCGCCGTGTTAACAAGGTAGGTTCCTCCTTCATATGTCACCACTTGACCTACTGGATAAGTTGGCGCTACTGCTGGATCAAACGCTGCGACTCCGGATAAACCGACTCCAGTCGCTCCGGTCACTCCTGTTGCCCCTGTTTCACCAGTTACCCCAGTTAAACCTGTTGGTCCTGTGACGCCGGTTGCTCCTGTTTCACCTGTTGCACCGGTTGCTCCTGTACCAGTGGCGCCGGTTGGACCAATTTCCCCCGTTGCTCCTGTGACGCCAGTCGCTCCCGTTTCACCTGTGGCTCCGGTTGCTCCTGTGCCGGTGGCGCCGGTTGGACCAATTTCCCCCGTTGCTCCTGTGACGCCAGTCGCTCCCGTTTCACCTGTGGCTCCGGTTGCTCCTGTTCCAGTGGCGCCGGTTGGACCAATTTCCCCCGTTGCTCCTGTGACGCCGGTCGCTCCCGTTTCACCTGTTGCACCGGTTGCTCCTGTGCCGGTGGCGCCCGTAACTCCTGTCGCTCCTGCAGCAGCTAAAAGCGTATAATCTGGGGAAGTATCGGGTGTACCTGTTGGCGATGCTGTGTTTACAAGATACGTCTCGCCTTCATATGTCACCACTTGACCTACTGGATACCCTGGTGCCGCTGCCGCATCAAACGGAACAACTCCAGTTAGACCTACACCGGTAGCGCCGGTTGCCCCAGTCGGACCGGGATCTCCCGTAACACCTGTTGGTCCTGTACCTGTTGCTCCTGCAGCAGCTAAAAGCGTATAGTCCGGTGATGTATCAGGCGTCCCTAATGGCGGTGCTGAATTGACCACATACGTACTGCCATCGTATGTCACCACTTGCCCTACTGGGTAGGCTGGTGCTACTGCTGGATCAAATGCCAGAATGCCTGTTAAACCTACACCTGTTGGACCGATTGGACCTGCTGGACCTGCTGGGCCCGCTGGACCTGCTGGACCTGCTGCACCCGCCGGACCTGCTGGGCCTCTTCTTCCTCTCCCGCCTGGCGGACCTTGAATCACACAAACACAAGGATCTTTTCCGCAGCAAGGATTTTTCACTGGTTTTCCTGGCTTCCCTGATCTTCCTTTCTTACAACTATCACATTCCCAGCCATCATCCTTATACGCATCATACCAGCTTCCTTTTTGGTAGTGGTCTGTCGAATGAGTTGGATATGTCTTTCCGCATTGTCTACATCTTCTCATAGAATCACCCCCATCCATCGTATTCATCATGATTTAGAAAGGTGTATGTACACTTTTATTTTTTTATTAATCAAAAGACCTTGCACTTCATATACAAGGTCTTTCTTTCATTAAAGTCTCATCGTCATTTTTAAATCTTTTCCTACCATACTATAATCCATATCTTTTGGACGGATGGCTTCTTTTAATGTTTTCGTACCTTCTCCTTCAAAGAAAGTAGGTGCATCTTTCCCTCCAATTAATAATGGTGCCATATAAATAATGACTTCGTTCACAAGTGATGCTTCTAAAAAGGATGCACTCACACTTCCTCCCGCCTCCACAAGTACCGACATGACAGAACGCTTCTTCAGCATGCGTAACACATCATGGATGTCTGTCCGATTTTCTCCGCTTGTGATAAAGACCTGATGTCCTTTTTGCACCAGTTGATGGTATTTTTTTTGATCGTACTTGTTTGAGGTACAAATAATGGTTTCTGCCATATGATCGTTTAAACATTTCGCATGAAGCGGAATCCTTAAGGTGGAATCTAAAATGACACGAATGGGCTGTGTCACGAATGAATCTTTTACAATAAGACCTGCATCATCTTGAATAATGGTTTCGACGCCTGTTATCACAGCATCTGCTTCTTGACGTAATTGCTGCACTTCATTCCTCGCTTCTGTTCCCGTAATCCATTTGCTTTCTTGGTGAGCTGTTGCAATTTTCCCGTCTAACGAAATGGCTGTTTTTAATATGACATATGGAAGATCTGATTGTATGGAATGAAAAAAAGGAAGATTTAAGCTGTCCGCTTCCCGTTTACATATCCCTTCTTCTACTTCTATCCCTGCTTGTTTCAACATCGTGACCCCTTTACCTGCTACACGCGGATTTGGATCCCCAGTGGCAATGACCACACGTTTCACCCCGCTCTTTATTATCGCTGCTGAGCAAGGCCCTGTTTTTCCATGATGCGAACAAGGTTCGAGCGTCACATACATATGAGCTCCCTTCGCCTTATCTCCTGCCATTTGCAGCGCATGAATTTCAGCATGCGGTTCGCCAGCCTTCATGTGAGCACCAATTCCAACAATCTCACCTTTTTTGACTACCACTGCCCCGACAAGCGGATTTGGTGAGGTTTGTCCTTTCATGGCCTTTGCGTTGGCAATCGCTAGCTTCATATAAAAAACATCGTCTTTCATGTAAGTCTCCTTTCCTCTCTTTCAAGGGAAAGAACTCCTTCAGGGAATGAAGGAGTTCTATTCTCATGTGCTATATTTTTTCCATCCGTTTCTTTTCAGATCGATCATAGTAAGGCAAGGAATAAAAAAGTTTATAAGATGCTCGTTGTTTACAAAAACAGCATTTGCGACATTCATATTTATTAATGAGGAGCACATGCGGACAATTGAGTACAGACAGACCTTTTTTCATATGTTCCTTGCAAACACTTATCATGAGAATCCCCCGCTTACATTCTTTTTCTTAATGAGAGATTACTTCTTTCGGAAATTGTTCAAATAAGCGTAATACTTCGGTATGCGTCCCATCTTCTCGAACGTGATAAATCCCACCGTCGTATGAGCTTGCGTATACATCATTGCCTAATTGTCTGATGGCACTAATCCCATTTTGGGCAATTCTAATTGGGCCGGTGTTGACATCCAGCTCTGGATTCCACACTACGATATAGCCCCAATAATCGCCGCTTACAATATAGCCAGAGTCTGTGACTGTGACCGATTTAATCGAATACTGGTGTTCGTTATGCTGGTCTAAAATTCTTCCAGTATGCAAATCAAACAATCTCACATTCTTGTCACGACTGACAATGGCGATACGGTCTCGTTTACTATCAATAAAGACATCATTTAACAGCTCTGTCGCACCGATGTATTCCGCTTTTAAGGATAAACTCTTTTTATCTAAAAGACAGATGGTTCCTTCAACCGCTGCTGTGATGATATGATCCCCTTCTACCTTTAATGCTTTGACCGCACAATCGTGTGCTTTGGAACGGCCGATTTCCTTTAAGTGTTCTGTTGAAATGACATGGACATAACCGCCGTAAGTTCCAATATAAAATTGACGATCCTCCTCGTGGAAATACACGCTGTTGACCGGACCTGTGTTGAGATCAAACGAAACCATTTGCTGTAATGATTCATGAACAATATGCACCTGACTTGCATGGTCTCCCCACGCATAATAGCTTCCATCCCGTGCAACAGCTACTCCATTCGTTAAAACGCCCGTTGATTTAGCAATTTCTATTCCATTTTTTCTGAATTTTCCATCATCTGATGCGGTAATAATATCACCTGCATCAGTCAGCGCAATGTCATTGATAGATGGTGTCGCCATTTCGATCTCATCTGATATGACTTTGCCCTTTTCAATCGACCATTCACAATATGTTTTTCCAAAGCTGGCTCCTAGTATTGACTTCTCATCCTCTGTCCAGACAAGCGAGCGCTCCCACTGATATTTATGAGGCAGCAGCGTATCGACTAAATCACCTGTTTCATAATTCCACAGCTTAATTAAATGGTCGTAGCCTGCTGTCAGCAAGTAATTGCCGCTTGGAGAAAAATTCACGCGCTTGACGCCCTGTAAATGGGCTTTGATGATTTTCTTCTCCTGTAAAGTCGCCGCATCGTAAATAATAACGGTGCCATCATCTCTGCCAAGTGCGAATACTTCTTTTTGATTGCTGCCGCTGATCGTATCCAGCTCATAATCAAACGGGCCGATTTCCCCTACAATTTCTCCGGTCTCATACAGCCATACAAGGACGTATCCATCATCACCTGTTGTGTAAGCTTTATCACCATGTATCCATACAGCTAACACATCTTTGCTATGGCCATGGAATTCTCTTAAAATAGCACCCGTTTCGATATCCCAGACTAAGCATCTTCTATCTCTGGATACCGATACAAGCAAAGTATCCTGTTTCGCAAAAGCGACGGCTTCTACATCATCCGCATGACCAAACAACGTGCGGATTCGTGTATTTGTGCCTGTATCATATAATTGAATGGTATAGTCTGACGATGCACTTGCTAAATACTTTCCGTTTTCAGAAAGAGATATTGAGTTAATGATATGCTCGTGACTGCCAATAAACGTTCCTTCTCCCGTCCCCCGGTTCCACTGATAAATACAGCGGTCATAGCCGCCAGTATAAACGATTTGGTCGTGCTGAGTTGATAAAACAGATGTAATTGGTCCTCTATGCATAGTTTTACACTCCCACCTTTATATGTTGTTTTTGACGAGTCACTAAACGAAAACCAGTAAATCGAAAAACGGGATCTGGGTGCTTCCCGTGTCTTCTTGCGACTCTGCATAAATCTCCACCTCTTGCGAAGGAGCCGCCTTTTAAAATGTAGTAGTCACTTCCGAGTGTTTCCGTTAAATCATCGACGACCTCGATGCCGCCTTCATATACGTGATATTTGGTGTTGACCCATTCCTCGACGTTGCCCCCCATATCATAAAGACCAAATAAGGATCTGCCCTTTTCGTAATGACGGACAGGCGTCGTTTTTTCAATATTTGATTCGTGTGTATTGCAGTAAGAAGGATCAAACTCATCTCCCCACGGGTATTGATTTCTCGTGTTTCCCCGGGCAGCATACTCCCATTCTTCTTCCGTAGGAATCGACACATCCATCCCCAGTTTCCCGCTCAGCCACTGACAGAACGAGAAGGCTTCCTCAATGTCCATGCCCCAAGCTGGATGATCTTTTCCCCCGCCAAGCTCTTCGTTCGTTAAGCTCTCTGGGTATGTCTGTCCTGTTTCATCACAATAGCTTTGATACAGTTCATTGCTGACGACCGTATCTGAGATAAAAAATTCGTTGATATACGGCTGATAGGATGGAAATTCTTTGTACAGCCATTTTTGAAATTTTTTCTCACGGCCGTAGGTTGGATTGAGCAGCTTGTCCTTCCAGTATTCTGATGCCTTTTTCATATCTTCTTCATTACTTCCAATCGTTGCATAGCCGCTTGGAATTTGAATCCAATTGATATCAGGTTTCACGCTTTTCTCCCGCCTTCTTTCAATAAACTCGTCTATTGATTAATTAATTTCTTCTCATCGACCATATGCCCTGAGGCTGCTTTTGCCTTTAAATAGGCTTCATTGTAGAGAGAGGCTTCGACCGTATGATCAAACCGCAAAACAGGAAGACCGTAAGCTGCAATAGAATCGACTTTATCTGGATTGTTCGTTAGTAAATGCAATGGTTTCCCTTTGTTTAAATAGTGCAAAACTGCTGCTGCTTCCTCGTAATGCCGATCATCATCCCCGCAGCCGATCAGGCGGTTGGCTTCAAAAGTATCCAGCTGCATTTCCTGTAATTTATACGTCAATGCTTTTGCCATCAGCCCAATAGACCGCCCTTCTTGATTGGCCATATACACCAGCATACCTTTTCCGTAATCGGTGATTTTCTTCAGTGATAATGCAAGCTGTGGACCACAGTCACATTTCAGTGACCCAAACACATCACCTGTTTGGCAGACACTATGGATTCGCACAAGCGGCGGCCGTTCATTTTCAAAGTCGCCAAATAAGAGACAAGAGGAAAAGGTTTGCTGCGCGGTACTCATTTGGACAATCGATTCGATCGTTGGTTTTGTATCCCGTTCAACAGGTGCGAAGGCATACCACTTAAATGGCACTTCTTCATGTTGAATGGAAATTGGCAAATTCACAGGCCCCACGAGCAAATAGTGTTTTTCTTGAAAGGTAAAATGATGAATCATTGATTGTAATTCATCTACAAACTTGTTCATTTGTCTCCCCCCTATTCATCACTGCACCCATAGCGCAGTGATGGAGTGATGAATATGTGTACGCACTCCCTCTGCCTGTGTGCTCCCGCAGAAGGAAATGAATGTGCAGTGTCTCTCATCGCTTTAGACCTTGTCCATTTCCAGTACAAAGGAGCAGAAATCTTGGTTCATATGCTTTTTTTGTCAGAGCAGCAAACACCCTTGATTGGCAGGCGCTCTTTCTTAACATGAACACCTCTGCTAGCTTTGAATCACTCACCTTTGTACTAGATTTTGACGGCAATGACATGATGCTGGCTTATTCCGGCCTTCGCTTGTAATGGTGATATGGATACAAGCTCAAGACCTGATGTACAAATTTTTTCGCCAAGCTGAGAATCTGAAAACGAAAAATGAAAACGGCCATCTTCTCCGATTAATCCTGTTTTCCACTCTTCTCCCCAGACAACAAGTGAAAAGACACCGCCTTCATGAAGTAAAGAAGAGACCTGTTTTAAATAACGTTCATGATCATCAGGATGTTGATGATGAAAGCAGCCATGATCTAAAATCAAATCAAACTGCATCCCGCGTCCCTGATCCATGGACCATGACATAAAATCTTGATGAACAAAGTGGACAGGAACTGTTTCTCTTTTCTGTAACCCTTCCCACTCCTCATGCTCATACAGATCGATACCGACATATGCGGAAAGCCCGCTTAAATGTTCAAGTGCACGGCCGTTGCCGCACCCGATATCCAGTACAGAAGCAAGTGCATTCTTTTCCCTTGAACGCCATGCCTTTAATGACATCACTGCTGCGTCTGTTAAGGATGGATCAGTGGACCACATATCTGTTCTTTGCTCATAATGCTCTTGGAATGCCATGCGCATCTTTTCTAAATACAAACCACTGTCTTCATGGTACAAAGCCTTTTTCATCATGAAACCTCCTTCAATTCACAATCGCCTTTTCGGGCAAAGGTGGTTTTCAAGCCAAAAACCTTATGTTAAAATGAAAGATGGATTTTTTAGGAAAATCTGTTTGTCTGAAAAAGGAGAGAAGCATCCCACATGTTCACTCTTCTTTTTCAGCATTCATCCTCCTCATATGCAGCCGTTTGAAGGCCGCCTCGCCTCAGCTTGTTCTCTCTTTTTTTCATATGAGATCACCTCCTTCACCGTTCGATCAATTCACATTCTCCATTGAAACCGCTTTCTCTTTTGTATAAGGACTTAACGCCTTTTGACTATCTCTTGCAAAGTGTTCATAGTAGAAAAACCAATCTACTGTTTAGAATGACTATCATTTTTTTCAATTACATGATTCTTTGTTTTAGTAGACACTTTTGTAACTTAAAAGCGCTTAGGCCTTGGTTTCTGCCACCCCCTTTCACTAAGTATGCTCCGAATAAACTCGTCAGAAATTTAACAACTAATTCCATAATGACTGGAATAAGCCAAATATATTGTTTTTAGTTTATTTTGTCAACAAATTATTTCCTAAACATTAAAATGAATTTTCTAATTGAAAATACAGGTATTTTTCGTGGTTTTTTGACCTTAAAACAATTATTTCTACACAAAAATACAATTTAAACCAATAGAACTAAGAAATTTATCTACTAAATTACACAAGTTTTATATTTAATTTTAAATCAAAATAGAAAGATACAATAATTATTTCCCGAATGGTTTTTTGTGATATTTCGACTATTTTTTCTGATTCCCCTTGTTTTTCTTTGGTATAGCGGCATTTTCAATTAGAGAGTTTACTATTTATTCCATACTTCTGTATTTGTTTTTTATCGTAAAAAAGATATATGTCTCTCCTTCAGACATGGAAGCATGAAAAAAAGCCCCTTACAAAAGTAAGAGGCTTTTTCAGTTGGCGTTTACGCCCAGTTTTTCACTTTTTCATGATCTGTGACAAAGAGAAGCACTTTCCCTTCATCTAAATGTTCTTCAAATGTCTCAGCTTCTTCTTTGGTGAAACCAATTTCATGAATTTTATTGCGGAGCTCATCTCCCTTTTTACTAAAGATGTTCCCGACCGCATGTTTAAGTCCAACTTCTCTTGAGCCTATCGTATTGGCATCTGCATTATTTGCAATACGCTCTGTTCGATCATCGTCATGGGATAGAACATAAATGTCCTCTCTTGCAACACCGATTGATTTTAATTGCTCTACATCTCTTTGAAGTGTTTCATCATTTGAATACTCTCTTACAACAGGTTTCATTTTATATTCCTCCTTTAACGTCTTACGAATCTTTTACCCGTCACTTTTGACATTAAACCTTACAAGAGCACATCCAATTTGCTTAATGAACATACCATGCCTATCGACTTATTTTTGACAAAAAGCCTGTTGAAATGACTAAATTTTCTGAAATATCGTGTTCATTCCTGTTGATTTGTTGTACAATTCTTATACTGGAGGCTAGAAATGAGGGAGAGCTGATGTATTACTTTTCAGCGGAGCAGCAGTTTAATGCTTGGGTTGTCAGTGATTTGGTGAAACAGCTTTTTCAAAAGTGGAATCCTGAAGAAGCGAATACAAAGCCGCTTACATTGTTTGCCGAACAGCACTTTCGCATCTCCATTGATTATCTCTTTTCCATCATTATTAACATTGGAGATATCGAGTCAATTGATCAAGATCCACAAGACCTGTTGTCCTCATATTTGAATATCCTTTTTCCTTTTGTGACGCGCGATATGATGAAAGCCTCCATGCAAAATGCAAACGAATATTTGTTAAAAGAACGTGATGCGGATGTGTATCAGCTGTTTGGCTGTCTCCCGCCGCTCCTCTCTGTATCTTTTCAGAAAAAGTAGTCCCCTTCGATGAGATGGCGGCTGCTTTTTTGTGTGTGTTTTGAAAAGACCGTATGTTTTGAACGAAAAGAAGCATCATGTTAATGTAAATCTAGGCTGTAAGTGAAAGGGAGGATTTGACATGAGTCAACAAAAGCAAATTCAATTAGCTAAACGTCCAAAAGGATTACCTACAAAAGATGTTTTTCATTTTGAAACAGTAGATATACCTGTACCGCAAGATGGAGAGGTCTTGGTTCAAACGAAATATGTTTCTGTAGATCCTTATATGAGAGGACGAATGCAGGATACAAAATCCTATACACCTCCGTTCAAGCTAAATGAAGTGATTCAGGGCGGTGTCGTCGGAGAAGTCGTTGAGTCGAAATCGCCTCAATTTGAAAAGGGTGATTTTGTCCTTGGATTCCTTGGCTGGCAAGAATATTCCACTGCCAAAGCTGAATCTCTGACTAAAATTGATCCGTCCATTGCGCCATTGTCCTATTATTTAGGCATCTTGGGGATGCCAGGGCAAACCGCTTACTTTGGCCTGCTTGCGATTGGTCAGCCAAAAGAAGGCGAGACGGTTGTCATTTCTGGAGCCGCAGGTGCCGTTGGTTCCGTTGTGGGACAAATCGCTAAGATCAAAGGCGCACACGTCGTGGGAATTGCCGGATCTGATGATAAACTCGCTTATTTAAAAGAATTAGGCTTTGATGAAACGATTAATTATAAAACAACGAATGATTTAGATGATGCGATTGCAAAAGCCTGTCCTAACGGCGTTGATGTGTACTTTGACAACGTAGGCGGCGAAATTTCAGATGCGGTGATGAATCATTTGAACCGTTTTGCACGCATTCCAGTATGCGGTGCCATTTCTTCTTATAATATTAGCGCAAGCGAAGATATCGGTCCGCGTGTGCAAACAAAACTCATCAAAACAAGCGCATTGATGCAGGGATTCATCGTTGCCAACTATTCAGATCGTTTTGGAGAGGCAGCGAAGGATCTCGCACAATGGGTAAAAGAAGACAAACTCACATATAAAGAAACAATCATTGAAGGCTTTGATAACATTCCTGATGCATTCCTTGGATTATTCAAAGGGGAAAATGTCGGAAAACAGCTTGTCAAAATTTCATAACAAAAAAGGACCCTCCATGTGGAAGGGTCCTTTTCTTATGCCTGCTTGGGCGCAAGCTGCAGCTGGCCTTGCTTATACACAATTTCTTCAAGCGAAAGATTTAGCTTTTTCGCCATTTTTTTCAGCATTGATTGCTCTTGAGGTGTGACAAGACTGATGACTGCGCCTTCTTTTCCAGCACGTCCGGTTCTGCCTGAACGGTGGATGTAGCCCTCTTCATTTGGCATATCTGCATGAATGACATATGGCAGGTCATCAATATCGATTCCTCTTGCTGCAATATCTGTTGCAAGGAGGAGCGGGAATTCACGCTGTTCAAATGATTTTAATATTACAGCACGCTCAGCTTTTTTTGCTTCACTATGAAGGACACCAAGGTCGACATGGTGATACGCTAATTTCTCTGCATAAATGCTTAAGTTCGTAATGTCACGCACAAAAACGAGCGCCTGCATGTCCTCAAGCCGTGATAGCTTTTGCAGTAGTTTCACTTTGTCACGCTGATCACATAACAGATAATAGTGACCCACTTTCTGCGCTTCTTCCTCACTTCTAGCAATTTTCAATACTTCTGGTTCAGATGTCATTTCTTTGATCAGCTGAACGGTTTCTTCTTTCAACGTGGCAGAAAAACAAAGGATTTGTCTTTCTTTTAATGTGGACTTAATGATCGCTTGGATCGTTTTCATATGCTCTGGCACAAGAAGTTGATCTGCTTCGTCTAATACGATCGTTTTGACTTCATGCATTTTCAGTTTCTTGATTTTGATTAATTCTTGTACTCGGCCAGGTGTCGCCACAACGATGTTCGGGTGTTTCTTTAGCTTTTCTTGCTGCTTCTTGATGTTCGCTCCACCAATCAAGGAAACCGCTTTGATGTCTGATCCTTGTTTGAACTCTTGCACGACATCAAAGATTTGCATCACAAGCTCTCTTGAAGGTGCCAAGATTAAGACTTGCGGATGCTTGATATTGACATCAATTTTATTTAAAAGCGGCAGAACATACGCAAGTGTCTTCCCCGTTCCAGTTGGCGATTCTGCGATCACATCACGCTTCTCCGTAATCCACTCTGCTGTTTTTTCTTGTATAGCTGTTGGTTTTTCGAAGCCAGCCGCTTGAAAGTTCTCTTGAATAAATGGCTTTGCTTCTTTCAAAAATGCCCAATTTTCCGTCATGTCGATCTCCTTTATCCTCATTCAATCTATCCTTTAGTATCTCAAAATCAGCTTTGAAACGCAATTTTTCTTTTGATGCTTTTATCGAGCCGGACAGTTCGATATAATCATGAGAGGCACTAGCCGTTTTGAATCTATTTGAGGTGTAAAAAATGATATTATCTGTTAAAGATTTAAGTCATGGCTTTGGCGACAGAGCCATTTTCCACGAAGTGTCCTTCCGTTTATTAAAAGGCGAGCATGTCGGCTTAATCGGCGCCAACGGTGAAGGAAAGTCAACGTTTATGAATATTATTACTGGCAAGCTGGAGCCAGATGCAGGAAAAGTCGAATGGGCGAAAAATGTCCGTGTCGGCTATCTTGATCAGCATACCGTGCTAGAAAAGGGAAGAACGATCCGTGAAGTCCTTCAGGATGCATTCCATTATTTATTTTCAATGGAAGCCGCGATGAATGACATTTATGGCAAAATGGGTGAAGCCGATCCTGATGAGCTGGAAAAGCTGTTAGAGGAAGTGGGCGTCATTCAGGATGCACTGACAAACAATGATTTCTATATCATTGATTCTAAGGTCGAGGAAATTGCAAGAGGTCTTGGCTTAACGGATCTCGGACTAGACCGTGATGTGACGGAGCTCAGCGGCGGTCAGCGTACGAAGGTGCTGCTAGCGAAATTGCTGTTAGAGAAGCCAGAAATTCTCCTTCTCGATGAGCCGACCAACTATTTGGATGAGCAGCATATTGAGTGGCTGAAGCGTTATTTACAAGAATATGAAAATGCGTTTATCCTCATTTCACATGATATTCCGTTTTTAAACAGTGTCATCAACTTGATTTATCATGTTGAAAATCAAGAGCTCACGCGCTATGTTGGCGACTACGACCAATTTAAACAAGTGTACGAAGTCAAAAAGCAGCAGCTCGAAGCAGCCTATAAAAGACAGCAGCAGGAAGTCGCTGAACTAAAGGATTTTGTCGCCAGAAACAAAGCACGTGTCAGCACAAGAAATATGGCGATGTCCCGCCAAAAGAAACTGGATAAGATGGATATGATTGAACTCGCAGCAGAAAAGCCAAAACCAGAATTCCATTTTAAACCGGCACGTACTTCTGGGAAACTGATTTTTGAAACGAAAGATTTGGTCATCGGTTATGATGAACCACTCTCCCGCCCATTGAATTTGAAAATGGAACGCGGGCAAAAAATTGCGTTGTACGGTGCTAACGGTATCGGTAAAACGACGCTGCTCCGAAGTCTTCTTGGGGAAATCACACCTATTTCTGGTGAGGTGGAACGTGGAGAATTCTTGCATATTGGCTACTTTGAGCAAGAAGTAAAAGAGCAAAACAGCAATACTTGTATTGAAGAAGTATGGAGTACCTTCCCTTCTTACACGCAATATGAAGTCAGAGCCGCTCTTGCAAAATGCGGATTAACGACAAAACATATTGAAAGCCGTGTATCTGTTTTAAGCGGAGGAGAAAAAGCAAAGGTCCGTCTTTGCAAGTTGATCAACGAAGAAACCAACTTACTTGTTCTCGATGAGCCGACAAACCACTTAGATGTCGATGCAAAAGAAGAACTAAAACGCGCGTTAAAAGAATATAAAGGCAGCGTCTTATTGATTTCTCACGAACCTGAATTTTATCAAGATGTGGCAACCGAAACTTGGAATTGCGAATCTTGGACAACAAAAGTATTATAACGACAAAAAAGCCTCATATCTTCAAAAGATATAAGGCTTTTTCTCATTAATGACCTGCTTGGATATTCACCAAATGCTTACGTCCAAGGAGGAGGATGATCATGCCTAAGAGAACCACAGCAGCCCCGACATAATAAGGTGTACTTGCTGTATAGGATTCAGCGAGAATTCCGGCAATCCAAGGAGCAATCGCGCCCCCAATAAATCGTACAGCACTGTAAGAGGATGAAGCAATTGAACGTTCAACCGGTGCTGATCCCATCACAGCTGTCGTGAGCACTGTATTGATCATACCGAGAATTCCCCCAGCAATGACAATTCCGCAGATCACGACCACAGAATGAGACGTCCATACCCCAATACCGAATAAAATCACAGCAAACGAAGCAAACAGAACGACAAGCGAGGTCAATGTCCCAAGTTTGCGATGAATGACTGGCGCTGAGAAGACAGAGGTCACAGCCAAGAATAGCCCCCATCCAAAAAAGACATATCCAAGTCCATGCTCATCAAGATGGAGCACAAATGGCGAATACGCTAAAAGCACAAAGAAACCGAAATTGTATAAGAAAGCGGCAGATGCCATCGTTAAAAGTCCTTTATATTTTAACGCCCCGACCGCCTCAAATAATTTCACTTTTTTCTGCGGCTTTTGCATAGGTGGAAGCATAAAGGTAATCGCTAAAAGAGCAATAAGCATTAACACGGCAACGCCAAAGAAAGGCCCGCGCCAAGAAATTGTGCCAAGCTCACCGCCAAGTAGCGGTCCAACCGATATCCCAAGACCTAGTGCTGCCTCGTATAAAATAATGGCCTTCGCACTTCCTCCAACAGATACACCAACAATGACAGAGAGTGCAGTTGAAATAAATAAAGCATTCCCAATGCCCCATCCGCCTCTAAAGCCAATTAATTCATTAATCGTTGAAGAAGTACCACCTAAAGCAGAAAAAACAATAATAAAAATGAGTCCAACTAATAACGTCCATTTCGCACCAATCCGACTAGAAATAAAGCCGGTAAAGAACATCACAAAGCCGGTTACAAGTAAGTAGCTTGTAAATAAAAGAGAGACCTGGCTTGGAGATGCGTGTAATTGCGATGCAATGGCTGGCAGGATCGGGTCGACGAGTCCTATTCCCATAAACGAAATCACACACGCAAAGGCAACAGCCCAAACGGCTTTTGGCTGCCTAAGCAAACTTGTACGCTGTTTCAACACTTCTTCTTCCTTCATTCCATCAGAACCTTTCCTTCAAATGTTGACAAAATAAAATAAACACGCAGAGGTGTTTATTTTTGTAATTGCTCAATTGCATGAGCCGCTCTTTCTTTCATCGCTTCAAGATCCTTTTTAAAGGATTGAATCGTTTCAAGCTTTTTTGTTATCAATTGATGCTGTATGTTGAGCTGCGCATCAATATCTAAAAGCTTCTCTAATCGCTCCTTCGGATCAAGCGACAGCAAGTAGCCTTCTTTATTCAGCTCTAGCTGCTTTCCGATTTCCATAAACGATTGAAGCTCCTGTAAAGAAAAGCCGAGTACCTCTTTTGCCTGCATCACTTTCTCTAGCTCTTCCATATCGTCCTCTGAGTAAAGTCTGACACCGCCCTCAGTCCGCTTTGGTGCTGATAATAAACCAATCTCTTCATAGAAACGAATCGTCCGTTTTGTCAGTCCGCTTCTTTTCGCCACTTGATCAATTTTCATCCATTCCATCGCCAGTGCCTCCTGCTCATCAATTCATGTTTTATTATACACCTTTATAACCTTAACGTAAACGTCAAAGTTTTAACACTTGATTTATTCCATATGTTATCGCAAAATAAATAGGAGTAATTACGATTTATAGGAGGTACCATATGCGCTCATTTCCACCTAAAGTAGAACGGCACCAGCTATTCGGATCTGTACCGCCAAGTCTTGGCACAAAGCCTTGGCAAAAAGAGGACATGACAGACATTCAAAAAACAGAGCAGGACTTTTATTTTCATCTTGAACAAGTCGGGGTCTGCCGCATGTCCTATCCCATACATATCGTATCTAAAACAGCACCACAGCGCCAAACAACCACTGCTGAATTCTCACTGAGCACATCCCTGCCAGCCCATCAAAAAGGCATTCATATGAGCCGTCTCACTGAACAGCTGCACTCGTTTTATGAGAGCAGCAAGCCGCTTGATGTGAATACACTAAAAGAATGGACGGTCGCGCTCGCCCGGAAAATGAATCAATCCTCTGCTTCCATTCAAGTTGCCTTTCCATGGTACATGGAAAAACAAAGTCCAGTCACCGGACAGTCAGGCTTGATGCATGCGACTGTCAAATATGACGTCCATTTCTATGAAAAGGACGGATGGACCTGTCACGTTGGCTGCGATGCACAGGTCACGACATTATGTCCCTGTTCCAAAGAAATCAGTGAATATGGTGCCCATAATCAGCGCGGGTCTGTTTCCATCCAAGTAGAGTTGTTTGAACAAGCAGCGCTCCCTGACGACATCAAGGCCGTTCTTTTACATATCATTGAGTCCAATGCGAGCGCACCGCTTTATCCCGTGCTCAAAAGACCGGATGAAAAGAAAGTGACAGAAGAGGCTTATGAAAATCCGCGCTTTGTAGAAGATATCACAAGATTAATTGCCATAGAATTATATGAGCAGCCATGGATCAAAGGCTTTCAAGTCGAGTGTCGTAATGAGGAATCCATCCACCAGCATGATGCGTATGCCAAATGCTCCTATCAAAAAAACCTGTAGATCGCTCTACAGGTTTTTGTTTCCACATCTTTATTCATTCATATCCTCAATCATAAGAGATAGTTCTGTCCAGCGGTCCATTGCTTGTTCTAGTTCTTCCGCAACGGCTTTTTGTTCGTCCATCAGCTCTTGAATTTTCCCAAAATCACTGCCTGCCTCTGCAATGCTGGCTTCGAGCTGCTGATGTTTTTCTTCTAATGCTTGTATCCGGTCTTCAATCCCGTCCCATTCAAGCTGGTCTTTATAAGAAAGTTTTTTTCTCTTTTTAGGCGCAGCTTCTACTTGTTTTTCAGCAGGCTTTGTCTCTGTCCGCTTCTGCTCTTTTTCCTGTTCCATATAATCGCTGTAAGCACCTTGGAAGTGTGAGATTCGCCCATTTCCTTCAAAGACAAGCAGGCGGTGAACCACTCGGTCTAAGAAATAACGATCATGGGACACGGTGATGACGACGCCAGGGAACTGCTCTAAATAATCCTCTAAAATACTGAGGGTTTCTGTATCAAGGTCGTTCGTCGGCTCATCTAAAAAGAGAACATTCGGCTCTTCCATTAAGACCTTCAATAAATACAATCTGCGGCGTTCTCCCCCTGACAGTTTACGAATATACGTCCGCTGCATCGATCTTGGGAAAAGGAAGCGCTCCAGCATCTGCTCTGCTGTTACAATGGCGCCATCAGACGTCTTGACGATCTCAGCTGTTTCCTTGATGTACTCAATGATGGTCAGCTCATCATTCATTTCCTTGTGATCCTGCGTGTAGTAACCAATACGAACGGTTTGTCCAATGGTCAATTGTCCTGAAGTCGGTTCAATCTTACCTGCTAGACAGTTCAGTAAAGTGGTTTTGCCGACTCCATTCGGTCCAATCAATCCGATACGGTCGCCCGGCACGACTAAATCTGTAAACCGCTCCACAAGAGTCTGGCCAGCAAATGAAATTGATAAGTCTTCTGCCTCTATCACTTGTTTCCCCAAGCGGTGCGAGCCGATGGCAAAATCAAGCTCTCCCTTCGCATCAGGTCCTTTTTGATCCTTCAGCTCTTCGACTCTGCCAATACGTGCTTTCTGCTTTGTCGTTCTTGCTTTCGCTCCTCGTCTTAGCCATGCAAGCTCTCGTCTAAGCAAGTTTTGACGCTTCGTTTCTTTCACCTGAGCTTCTGCTTCCCGCTCCGCTCTTTTTTCTAAAAAGACTTCATAATTTCCTTTATACGTATAAAGCTGTCCTTGATTTAACTCATAAATCCGATTGGCTACCCGATTTAAGAAATAACGATCGTGCGTCACGAGGATGACAGCACCGCTATATTGGCTTAAGTATCCTTCAAGCCATTCAATCGTTGCATTATCAAGATGGTTGGTTGGCTCATCTAAAATCAACAAACCAGCAGGCTGAATTAAATTTTTAGCAATGGCGACACGTTTTTTCTGTCCGCCTGATAATGCATGTACAGAGCGGCTTACATCTTTCACGCCAAGCTTTGTCAAAATCGTTTTGGCTGAAAGGTTCGCATCCCAAGCATCTTCTTGATCCATTCGATTTTGCATGCGCATCAGTGCCTCTTGTTTTGCCTCATTTTGCGGATCATGCTCTAAATCGGCGAGTGCCTTTTCATACGCCTTCATCGTTTGAATCATTGGTGCCGTTCCCGAAAAAATATAGTCAAGAATCGTTTCATTCCCGCTCATTTCAGGATCTTGTTCGAGAAATTCGATATCAAGTGTCCCTGCCTTCGTGATGTCACCTTCCTCAAACGATTCAAGTCCTGCAATGACCTTTAGCAGCGTTGACTTCCCTGTTCCATTTGGTCCAATCAATCCTATGCGTTCCTTTGGTTCTATATGAAAAGAAATATGATCAAACAGCGTTTTCTCGCCATAGGTTTTATATAATCCTTCAACATTCAATAAACTCATTTTATCAGCCCTTACATAGATTCTTTCTTTATTTTAAATCAGCCAGTAGCAGAAAACTAGTTTTAAAAAACCCGCTGCAGAAAAGAATGTTTCCTTTTGATGCTCGATACACTATGAAGAGGTGATCTAAAGATGATAACCATTAGCTTATGTATGATTGTGAAAAATGAAGAGGAGGTGCTGGCGGACTGCCTTTCGTCTGTTCAAGACATTGTCGATGAGATGATCATCGTTGATACAGGATCAACAGATCAAACGAAGGAAATCGCTCATTCCTTTTCAGCAAAAGTGCTGGATTTTGAATGGGTCCAGCATTTTGCAAAAGCACGCAACTTTGCTTTCTCACATGCAGCGAAAGAGTATATTTTATGGCTCGATGCTGACGATGTTCTGCTTGAAGAAGACCGCCAAAAACTGCTTCAGCTCAAGCAGACACTTGATCCCTCGGTGGATGCTGTTTCGATGTTTTATCATGTGGGATTCGATGAAAACGGTCAAGTCAATTTCAAATATAGAAGAAATCGCCTTGTGAAGCGTTCCTTGAACTTTCAGTGGTACGGGGCCGTTCATGAGTTTCTTCAAGTGTATGGAAACATCCTTCCAGCAGATATTGCCGTCACACATCAAAAACGCAAGAAAACAACTGCTGGTGAGCCTGGGCGCAACTTGCGAATTTATGAAGACATGCTGGCAAAAGGAGAGGATATGACGCCCCGTGATCTCTTTTACTTTGCCAATGAATTAAGAGACAACGGTCAGCGTGTCAAAGCGATTCGTTTTTATCATGAATTTTTAAACACAAAACAGTGCTGGATTGAGGATGAAATTCGCACATGCCAATATTTAGCGGACTGCTATTATGCGGTAGGCTATGAGGAAGCAGCCTTATCCTCATTATTACGTTCCTTCTTATATGATCAGCCCCGGCCAGAATTTTGCTGCCGGATCGGGGATCATTTAAAAATACAAAATAAACATCAGGCAGCCATCTTTTGGTATGAGCAGGCGCTGAAGGCTCCTGAAAACGAAACAGCCTTCACACTGACACAATATAAAACGTGGTATCCTCACCTTCAGCTTTGCTACTGTTATTATCAGCTCGGCAACCTGGAACAAGCCAAAATACATCACCGTGCCTCCTCGGCCCATCATCCAACTCATCCAAGTGTGCTGTACAATGAAAAAATATTTGCTGAACAGACTTAGATTGTCTGACACCACATCCGCCTTCGATCTCTCGGCGGATGTTTCTTTTTAAAGGCTTATTCGGTTGTGAGGTTTAACACTTTAGTGATTTAAAGCGTTTTTCAACCAATTGACTAAATTGTCATTTGCGCATATACTAACATTCGTCTTACGAAAAGATTTATCCATTAGGAGGTCAACATGAGTTCTTTATTTCGAAAAAAATCTCTCGACCAGCTCATGCTTGAAAGTCAAACGAAGCGGCTCAGCCGTTCTTTGAATACGTTTGATTTAATCTTGCTTGGCATTGGCTGTGTGGTCGGGACTGGGATCTTTGTCATTACGGGGGTTGCTGCTGCAAATGATGCAGGACCTGCGATTATTATATCTTTTATTTTGGCTGCGATCGCATGCGCCCTTGCTGCTTTTTGCTACGCTGAATTCTCCTCATCCATTCCTGTGTCAGGAAGCGTCTATACGTATTCCTACGCAACACTTGGAGAATTTCTCGCCTTCTTAATGGGCTGGGATCTCATGCTTGAATATGTCATTGCGCTCTCTGCTGTGGCAAGTGGATGGTCGTCCTATTTCCAATCACTGCTCAGCGGATTCGGTCTTCACATACCGAAGGCTTTATCAGCTGCACCTGGAGCCGCTGACGGGGCCGTCTTTAACCTTCCAGGCGCACTCATTATTTTGCTTATCACCTTTATCGTCTCAAGAGGCGTCAAAGAAAGTACAAAGCTGAATAACATCATTGTGCTGATCAAAATTGCCATCGTCCTACTCTTTATCATTTCAGGCTTTGCTTACGTCAAACCTGAAAACTGGACACCGTTTATGCCAATGGGCTTTAACGGCGTAATCGCAGGCGCGGCAACCGTCTTTTTTGCTTACCTCGGATTTGATGCGATCGCCAATGCATCTGAAGAGGTCAAAAATCCGCAAAAGGCGATGCCGGTTGGGATTATCGGAGCGCTCGGTGTTTGTACCATTTTATACATCGGGGTTTCCTTTGTCTTAACAGGCATGGTTCACTATACGAAGCTGAATGTCAGTGATCCTGTCGCATTTGCTCTTCAAGTAGTTGGCCTGAATAGTGTGGCGGGTATCATATCAGCCGGTGCTATTATTGGGATTACCACGGTTCTCATTGCCTTGGTTTATGCACAGGTTCGCTTAACTTTTGCGATGAGCCGCGATGGGCTTATGCCAAATATTTTCTCAAAGGTTCATCCAAAATCGCAAACGCCCGTTGCCAACACTTGGCTGACAGGTGCAGTCGCAGCGTGTATCGTAGGTTTTGTGAATTTATCGACGCTTGCGAATTTAGTCAGCATCGGTACACTGGCAGCCTTCACGGTGATTTCCATTGCGGTCATCATTTTACGGAAAAAACATCCGAATCTTAAAGCAGCATTTAAAGTACCGTTCGTGCCTGTGCTTCCGATTATCAGTGCGATCATTTGTATGACATTGGCTGCCACACTGAAATGGGAGACATGGAGAGCCTTCCTCATCTGGATCGCCATCGGTGTTGTTGTCTATTTCACCTATGCAAGACGAAAAAGCCATCTGAATGAAACAAATTAGAAAAGAGACTCGGGGATTCCCGGTCTCTTTTTTTCTTAAACCACGCTGTTTTTGACTGAATTTGAGTCCACCATATCTGGATCTAACACGCTTGAAATCGGAATGACAAGCGGTGAACAATCTCCATTGTCCTCACCAAAACCTTGATTCAATTTCATCGAGAGAAAATAATCAATCTGCTGATAAGGTCCTAGCGTCAGTGATGCACCCCGATCCATTGCATTGATTTTAAAAGCACCGACATTGACGACTGAAGGTGAGAATAACATCACACGTCACTTCCTTTGAATGGGTTTAGCTGCTGGTGAAAAAGAGGCAGGTGAGTCCACTTGATCTCGATCATCTACATGGCTTTTTGTACCGACAAAACCGCTGGCATCTCCAAAATTCTGTCCGTAACCCTGATTTTTTTTATCTGAGTTTTGCCACTCTGCTAACAAATTTTGTCCGACATTCACCGCCGACGCATTTTCAAAGGAATTAATTTTTAACATGAAAATATTAATATTGATATACGGAGTTGGTTGAACCACAGATAAACCTCCTTTTTATAGGTATATGCAAGCACCCATCAAGTATGTTAACGGGAGGTCTTCACATGGACTTCGAAAAAATGAAACAGTGGATGGATATTGCCCAGCAAATGCATGGAGATGATTTTTGGAAAATGATCTTCGACGATGAGCAAAGATCCCCCTTTATGGCAAACGGTCCATCTCCATTTACATTCACACAGCAGGATCAGCGGGGATCAGATGCGTCGTTTCCACCAATCGACATGGTGGAAACCCCTACAGAAATTCAATACTTAATTTACTTGCCTGGCTACCGAAAGGAAGATGTTCAGGTGTTATCATATGGTGAATATTTGGTTGTGAAAGGACAGCGTTTTTCCTTTTTTAACGAGCAGGACTTTCGCCAAAAGCAAGGGAAGTATGGTCCGTTTGAAAAGAAAATCCGCCTTCCAGAAATGATTCTTGGTCAAATGAATGCTGCCTTTAAAGACGGGGTACTTTACATCCGCCTGCAAAAGGATGAAGGAAAAGCGACTGCTATCATCATAGATGACGAATATTGATACTCACTGCGTCTATTTGATCACGATCATCAATTGTTTCAATTGGCAGGATCGTGATCACGCCATCAGCATTCTGTTCCCCAAATCCATTGTTTCTTTTGATCGTACTGCAATGATTGCGAACAAACGTCGAGCCAAACGTCATGGATGAACCTGTGCCAATCGAATTCGTTTTCATATGGGCAATGTGAATCTGAGTAGGCAGCATATACTTCTCCCCTTTCTTGTCATCTCTATAAGTATATATGCGATAGCTTTTCCATAGACTAGAGCAAGGCGGAAGAAAAGGTTGTGGTCTACTTGAAACATTTCATTCAATCACTCTTTAAAAAAACTGAATCCAGTCCATCCCCATCTGTCGTTGAGCTAGAAAAAAGACTCGCCGCTCTTGAGCAAAAAATGTCTGCACCAGCTGCTCCTGTCTCAGAAGATACACACATCCATATCGAATCCCTGCACGTGGACAAAATTGATTACCACTTAGAATTTGGGGAGCTTTCTATTGACCAGCTTCAAGGCAGGCTCAATATTGGGGCAACCTATTACACGCCAAAGGAAACGCGCATCAAAAAATCCACACAAACACCGAAGCCAAAAGAAACAAAAACACCGGTCGTCTCAATTCGATCAAAGCCTTCTTCTTCTTAATGCACTCAGCTTTTCAGCACAATCGGCAGCCAGAAATAGACCGCAAGAACAATCACCACAATACTGATGATATTTAACCAAAAGCCTGCCCTGACCATATCTGATATTTTCAGCACATCCGCACTAAAGACAGCGGCGTTTGGCGGTGTGGATATCGGCAGCATAAACGCGCAAGAGGAAGCCAAAGCAGCAGCGGCCATTAACCCATACGGCTCGATTCCAATCGCAAGCCCAAGCCCTACCGTTATCGGAATAATCATATTGGCAACAGCCGTATTTGACATAATTTCAGTCATAAACAGAATCGCTCCCGTTAAAATAATCAACAGCATGATATACGAAAGCCCGTTTAAATGCTGTAGATTTTCTCCGATCCATCCTGTTAGATTGGTTTCTGCAAAGCCCGTAGCGAGCGAAAGCCCTCCTCCAAACAAAAGCAAAAGTCCCCAAGGCAGTTGTTTCATATCCTGCCATTCTAATATTCTCTCTCCATTTGTTGCTGGAATGAGAAATAACAGCATGGCACCGAAAATGGCGATAGACGTATCAGATACGGTCATCCCTCCAAACAAAAAGAGCTTAAAAATCCATAAGAACGCCGTCATGAGAAAAACAACAAATACCCATTTTTCTTCTCTTTTCATTTTTCCTAAATCCTCTAATCCCTTTTGAATGAACGATGCACTCATTTCACCTGTGTGTTCTACCTTAAACTGTACCCTCGTCAAATACAAAAATAAGAGAATGAGCAGAATCAGCGCAACAGGAAAACCAAACATAAACCATTCAAAAAACATAATCTCCCGATCTAGCAGTTTTTTTGACATCGCAGCAAACACCGCATTTGGCACAGAACCGACAAGTGTCGCCAATCCTCCTATTGACGCTGAATACGCAACCGACAATAAGATGCTTTTACTGAATCGATCAAGAGATGGACCAGATAAGATTTCATTTGTCTTAACCTCTTTAATCACTGCAAGTGCCACTGGCAGCATCATGAGGGCAGTCGCTGCATTCGAAATCCACATAGATAAAAAAGCAGTCGCGATCATGACACCTAATACAATGCGGTCACTTCTTGTGCCAATCACCCTTAAAATGTGTAAAGCCATTCTTCTATGTAATTTCCATTTTTCAATGGCAATTGCGATCATAAATCCTCCCATGTACATAAAGACGATCGGATCTCCATAAGACCTTGATGTTTGTTCCATAGAAAGCCCGCCAAGTGTCGGCAGCAGGATGATGGGCAATAAAGATGTAGCAGGAATGGGAAGTGCTTCAGTCACCCACCATGTGGCCGTCCAAGCCGTAATGCCCAAGACTACCCTCGCAGCATAGGTCAATTCATCTTCAGGTATGAGAAAAAAAATGAGCAAAAAGAGTGTCGGTCCAAGAACAAGTCCAATCAAATTCACCTTTTTATAAACGATAACAATTCCCCCTAATGAAAGCGCTTGTCATATTTTTTCTAATTTTTCACATTCGATGATCTTTTAAGAAATCCTTTAAATCATAAGAAAAAATGAAGATATCTTTCATTACGAAATAGCTGTTTTTTAACCCCATTCCCCAAACCTTGACATGATCCCTTGGTCTATTTTCATAGGAGAAACTATACAAATCACGACCATTCACTGTAAAATATAGAGGATCTAATCAAAAATTGAGGTGTTTTCATTGTATACGGATCAACGAAAATCATTTTGGAAACAGAAAAAAGTCATCATCCCTCTTCTTAGCATCATCGTAGTTGCTGCTGCTTTCTTTTTCTTAAAAGATACTCTTTTCTCTAAGGAAAAAGAAGCTTTAAAAGCCGCTCAAAACTTTACGGAACATATGAAGAAGAAAGACTTTACGAAGCTGGCAGATGAGGTGACAAGTGCATCTTTGAAAGCCAATGACTTTTCAAAAAAACAACTAGCCGAAAAATACGACAATATTTTCAACGGTATTGGTGCTTATGACCTGAACATTTCAAAGCTCAACGTTGAAAAACAGGACAAAGGAAATGGGTATCAATTTTCCTATGATGTAACGATGAAAACGTCTCTTGGCAAGCTGCATAAGCTGTCTTACAAGGGCGTTCTTTCCGAAGAGGACGACAAGTGGAAAGTGGACTGGAAGCCAAATCTCATCTTCCCGCAAATGGAGAAAGGAGATACCATCAAGGTCAAAGCTGACCCTGCTGTCCGCGGAAACATTGTCGACCGAAAAGGACGTACACTGGCAGAAACAACTGGTGGAAACGCACTTGGCGTCATCCCAGGAAAGCTCGGAACAGGAGGAGAAAAAGAACGCAATATCAAAAAGATCAGCAAAGCTTTTGATATAGAGGAAGAACTAATCAACAATCAATTGAAACAAGCATGGGTCACAGACGACACGTTTGTCCCGCTCAAATCGATGTTAAAACAGGAGCCGATTCCAAAGGACGTAAATGGCGTTACCTATCAAACGAAGGAAATGCGCTACTATCCATATAACAAAGCCGCCGCTCATCTCACCGGGTATGTCGGAAAAGCAAATGCGGATGATATCAAAAGAAATCCAGCATTAAAGGCAGATCAAATCATCGGCAAAACCGGCCTTGAATTTACATTTGACAAAAACTTACGCGGACAAGATGGCGGAAGCATTCTCATCGTCCATGATGAAACAGGTATTGAAGAAACATTGCAAAAATCAGATCGAAAAGATGGAAAAACAGTGAAGCTGACGATTGATGCTTCTTTACAGAAAAAAGCCTATGATCAGTTGAAAGGCGAAAAAGGGGCCGTCACAATCATGAATCCATCATCAGGCGATCTATTAGCGCTTGTCAGCACCCCTTCCTACGATGTCAATCTCATGACAAACGGGATTACACCTAAGCAATATCAGGCATACAGTGAAAATCCAGACCTTCCATTCCAAGCTCGATATGCGAGCCGGTATGCGCCAGGGTCCACATTCAAAACCATTACAGCAGCCATTGGGCTGGAAACAGGTGTCACAAAGCCTGACAAAGTGCGTACCATTCACGGACTAAAATGGCAAAAGGATCAATCTTGGGGAAATTATCGCATCACACGGGTTCACGATAAAGAAAAAGTAAATATGGTCGATGCCCTTGTATACTCAGACAATATTTATTTTGGACAGGAAGCACTCGAAATCGGCAAAGACACCTACGAGAAAAAAGTGAAAGCATTTGGATTTGGCGAAGACTTACACATGCCATTTACGATGAAGCCTGCACAAGTATCAAACGATGGCATAACATCGGATATCTTATTGGCTGACTCGGCGTATGGCCAAGGCGAATTACTCATGTCACCGATTGAACAAGTACATGCCTATTCTCCATTTGCTACTGGAGGCAAGCTTGTCTACCCTCGAGTGATTCAAGATGAAAAAACAGCATCACCAAAACAAATCATCAAAGAAGGCACGGCAAACACAGTGAAAGACGCATTGACTAAGGTCGTGACCAGTCCAAACGGAACAGCCCACTCCTTACAAATCGAAGGAGCGGATATTGCCGCTAAAACGGGAACGGCAGAATTAAAGAGTAAACAAGGTGCAACAGACGGCACTGAAAATGGATTTTTACTTGCGTTTAATCCTAAAAAAGAAGATTACGTCCTCGTCGGCATGATCGAAGGTGTGAAAAACCGCGGCGGCAGTGGACTCGTCGTTCAAAAAATGAAGCCTGTGATTGCTTCTTTTTACAAATAACTCTTTAGAGACACAAGCTCAATCAAGCGCTTGTGTCTCTTTTTTTCTAAATCATGACAATTTGCTATTGTTTTATAGTTCACCTTATGAATAAAATGAGAAGAATTCAAAAATCAGAAAACAGATAAATGAAGGGAGGAAGTCTCATTGGCCATTGCTGCTCGTACAAAGGATAAACCTCAACATTCTGTTACCGGCTCAACGGTTTATCCCATCCTATTGATTATTGGTATTTGTCATATGCTGAACGACACACTTCAAGCCGTTATTCCTGCGATGTTCCCTATTTTGGAACGCTCAATGGGGCTGACCTTTACACAATTAGGGCTGATTGCCTTTACATTAAATATGGTCTCCTCCGTGATGCAGCCTGCTATTGGTTGGTACACAGATAAACGGCCGATGCCTTATGCACTTCCGATTGCTTTATTTTCAAGTGCTGTCGGTATATTCGGACTCGCGTTTGCTCCATCTTTTGCAACCATTTTGCTTTGCGTTGTCTTTATCGGACTTGGCTCTGCGATCTTCCATCCAGAGGGCTCCCGTGTTGCCAACATGGCAGCTGGTCCAAGACGAGGACTTGCACAGTCCATCTATCAAGTAGGCGGTAATACAGGTCAAGCCTTTGCTCCGCTTATCGCTGCATTAATGCTCGTACCGCTCGGTCAGACAGGCGTGGCTTGGTTTACGATTGTTGGAATGATAGCGGTCGGTTTCCTTCTTTATATTTCAAGATGGTATGCCGGAAGACTTCAAACCATGCGGGCCCAAGCGAAAAAAACACCTGCAAAAGCTGCTAGATCTGATATTCATCGTAAATCAGCACTCATTGCACTTGGCATTATCGTCTTTCTCATCTTCGCCCGCTCTTGGTATGGAAATGCCATTTCGAATTTCTATGCGTTTTATGCGATTGAACAATACGGTTTGACGATTAAAGAATCACAGACTTATATTTTCTTATTTCTCATTCTAGGTGCAATTGGGACATTTTTAGGCGGGCCACTTGCAGACCGCTTTGGCAAGAAAAACGTGATTTTAGTTTCCTTATTGGCATCCTTCCCGCTTGCCCTGCTGCTGCCATTTGCCGGACCCGTTTTTGCTTATGTTTTACTCGGGCTGATTGGGCTCATTTTGACATCAAGCTTCTCTGTCACCGTGGTTTATGCCCAAGAACTATTTCCCGGGAAAATTGGCACAATGTCTGGTTTAACTGTTGGGCTTGCGTTTGGTATGGGTGCAATCGGATCGGTTGCCCTCGGCTCATTCATTGATGCCTTTGGCTTAACGCCTACCATGCTCGGTGTTGCCTTTTTACCGATATTAGGCATCCTAGCCTTCTTACTTCCCAGCGACCAAACCATCTCCAAATGGAATGAATCATAAAAAGAAAACCGCTCAATAATGAGCGGTTTTTTCCGATTGTTAAAATGATGTGTATTTTAGCCCTTTGTCTTCTTTTCAGCGTGATAGAAAACCTTTGCAGTCTAGGAAGGACGAGCACTGGCGCGGAGCGAATTGAACATTCGTGAGCACCAGCGCGCAGGACTGACAAAGAATGCGAGGGTTTGTCTACACGCAGAAACCGCTCAATAAATGAGCGGTTTTCATCTCTCATAAAAATGCGTGTCAGGAACATGCTTCTTTGCAATAAACCCTTGCTTAAATTCCGGAAATACCTTTTGCACCTGTTTAATCTTTTGATGAACCAAGTCGGCATACGGAATATACAAATGATCCACAAGCTTCTGTTCTTTCATATAGTAATACCAATTCAGGTTAAAGGTATTCTCGTCAATGATCGTAAAAGCAGAAAAATGATAGAACAAGAGTGGACATTCGTCGAGATACATCTCTCCTTTTACAACTGAAAGCTTGTAGTTTTCAATGTTCCAAATCGCCGCATTGGCTCCTTTAGATGCAACGATATGAACCCCATCAAAATCATCAACCCATCTTTCCACATATCGCTGATCTCCGTACGTCTTTTTTTCTGTATCCATTTCTACTGTACAATGTGCAAGACAGTTTTCTTTCCATTGCGTGACTGCCTGTTTGGCAACATCTGTGTTACGACAGCCTACAAACCCAGTATTAAAACGGCCAGACAACTCGTAAAAATGATAGAACCGCTTGGAATTCATATGATCCGTTAAAAATAAATGAGCGCTTGGATTCTCTGCAAAAATCGCCTCTGGATCATGATAAAAATACAAATCTGTATCCAGATGGGCAAGATAATCCGCATCTGAGGACTCAAGAATGTTGAGCAGAAAAGCAGGTTTTAACGTCCAGCAATACTCATGAAACGTTCGATCTTCTTTTGCCTTTCGCAGCGTGTCATCTTCAATGTCCTCAAGCTGTTCATATTGAACATGCGGATGAGGGAACTCCCTTAACACCTTATAAGCCAAAGGGTCTGCACATAAAACGGACAGCTTGAAGGCATGAGCGTTTTGTTCAAGCGAATGAATCAGCGCCAAAAGCTTAAAGACATGGGTATTCGACACAATGGTTGTAAAGTGATAAGACGCCATTTACAACACATCCACTTGGAACAAATCAACGCGCAACAGCTCTTTCGTCAGCCCTTGAATGGCTTCTACAAGTACCGTGCAGCCATACTCCTGCCGTGCAAGCTGCGCGGCTTCTGCCAGCTTTTTCAAAGGAACATGCTTGGCTGTCAGCATATCTTTTTTATCGCGTTTGATGCCTACATTCCGCTCTGTGATCAAGTGAATCAGTTCTAAAAAATAAGATAACAGGTCATCAAATGCTGAATTCTCACGCAGCTGCCGAACTTCTTTCACAATATCATTTGTCACAGTATGAGAAAACGGACCGGAGAAAGCCAAATGGACATCAATAGAATCAATATTGTTGTACTTCTCACACATATACAAAATGTTGTATTTGATGTCATCAAACGACGTTAAATTACTTGGATGCTCTTGATGCACGCTCATGATATCCTCTCGCAATTCAAAGGAGAGACCAAGCTGATGCAGACGAATCCCTAAATCATAATCCTCAAATCCGTACCGAACGATATTTTCATCAAACATCCCTAGTGCCATGACATGCTTCCGTTTGACAGAGGAGTTATTTGTAATAAAAAATCGCCATGGCAGCTCATAAGAACCTAAATCATAGTGGTACGTATTTAAAATGTCTTTCAGGATATCTATAAACTCAGACTGCAAATCGAAACTTTTCTCAAGAAATGCACCATTTTCGACTTCTTCCAATGATAAAAGAGGCGTTTTGTCCTCCATTTTCCGTTTATACAGCCCTTGCTTTTTCAACCGCTTCATATGATCCTTATCAAAAGCTGTGTAAAAATAGCGATAAATCCGCTTCCAGCACACACCGCAAATAACGAGATCCTCCCTGTCAGCATGGGCCTCTGCATGCTTTTCAATAAATCTCGGTTCTGCCAGCATATCACTGTCATGGAAAATGAGCAGATCTCCCTCCGCCTCGCGAATGGCATGATTACGCCCCTTTGCAATCCCTTGATTGACAGGAATACGCACCTTTTTAAACGGAAAGTTCACTTCAATGTTCTCGAGCATTTCCATCGTGCCATCTGTTGAGCCATTATCGGCAACAATGACCTCAAATGGAATATCTGTTTCCTGAAGTGTTAAGGAAAAAAGGCTTCCTTCTAACCGCTCTTTGGCATTATAGCTTGGAATAATGACGCTCACCTTTGGCTTTTCGTTCATGCGTCATCCTCCTCCCGTTTGGCATATCCGTTAAACAGCGGATCGACCTGCTCCACAGATTCAATCACATGGCGAAGCACTTGCCGATAGGCTTCTTGGAAAAACGGCAGGTCATTTCGTCCTTTTTCATGAATTTGCTGCATCTCATCCTTGCTCACAATCCGAAAGCCGCTGAAATGATAGCAAATGAGCGGGTGCCCATCCTCCAGAAGAATACGTCCATTCTCCTCCCGATAAGAATGCTGCCCATAGTTCCAATGACCAATATTCACACCTTTTGTCTCAATATCTTCTACATTGTCAAACAGCCTCGGCATATGATCCAGATATCCTTGATCGCCAAACTTGCCTTCTCCCGGTGCATTTTTACATTCTTTTAAGCATTCTTCTTTCCACCAGCTGAGGCATTTTCGTCCGGCTTCATCTCCTTTAAAATGCAGAAAGCCTGAATTATAGCGGCCTAAAAGCTTCTGAAGCATCTTCACTTCCTCAGCATCAAAGCTTGGAATGACAATATCCCCTCTTGAAATTAAAACAGAGGCATTCGGCTGATGTTGAAAAATAACCTGAGGGCTCTCATAAAAGAATAAATCCGCATCAAGATAAGTCACGCTCTCTGCCTGCTCCTGTTCAAATAACCACTCAATCCAAATCGGCTTTAAGGTCCAGCAATATTCCGATGCATCCCGTTCCTCTTTTTTCTCTAGCAACTCAGGTGTTTCGAGCTCCCGTACATGAACAAGATCCACATGCGGGAAATTCATTTGATGAAGCAAATCAAATGCAGCATCATCCATACATAACGTCTTGATGACAGCATCATCTTCTACTTGCTTCAACGATAAGAAAAACGCAATGGCTTGATAAAGTCTTCCACTTGAAAGAACCGTACAATATATGCTGTTCATCTTTTTACACCTCTATTTTTGAAAGAATTCGCGGTACCATTCAATCGTTTTCTCTAAACCTTCATCAATGGAGTAGTCAGGCTTCCAATCAAGCAGCTTTCTCGCTTTCTCTGCCGACAAATATTGATGCTTAATCTCATGTGTTCCTTGGTTCAAAATACGAGGCTTCAGCTCACTTCCCATTGCCTTTAAAATCTTATCCACAAGGTCAAGCACTGTCAGCTGAATTTCGTTACTAAAGTTAAAGGCTTCTCCCGCCAGCCCTTTTTCCTCCATCTTCTCAGCTAGCAGCAAATATGCCTTCACTGCATCTTCAATGTAGAAGTAATCACGAATAAATGTCCCGTCACTTCTAATTTCCGGCGCCTTTCCTTCTAACACAAGCTGAATGGTTTGCGGAATGATTCTGTTGAAATTCAAATCTCCGCCTCCGTATAAATTACCGCAGCGTGTAATACAAACCGGAAGACCATATGTGTTGTAGTACGTATGAGAAATAAGATCTGCACAGCTCTTCGAGACATCATACGGATGTTTCCCGTTTAATGGCATGTCTTCATCATATGGAAGCTGCTCTTGATCACCGTATGCTTTGTCACTTGATGCCACGATCACTCGTTTGATCAGCGGCTGTCTTCTGCAAGCCTCCAGTACATTCCATGTCCCTAAGATATTCGCTTCAAATGTAGAAACAGGATGTCTATTCGCGACCCCAACAATGGCTTGGGCAGCCAAATGGAAGACGGTGTCAATTTCATATTCTCCTAACGCACGTTCAATCGTTTGCATATCCTCCAATGCGCCTTGCACCACATTCATTTTTTCAAATTGACTGCCTTGATATAAATTCGATCGAGGCACCTGATCACGCACAAGTCCAGTCACGTTTGCCCCTTGATCAATCAATTCCTTGACGAGATAGCTCCCTAACAGCCCTGTACATCCAGTTACAAATACGTTCTTTCCATTCCAAAATCCGCTCATGCTGTCACCAAACCTTCCATGGTTGTTTTCCATCTGTCCACATGTCGTTGATTTCCTTCAGGTTTTTATACGTATCAATTGCTGTCCAAAATCCGTGATGCTCATAAACGGCAAGCTCTCCATCATCCGCTAGGTTTTGAAGAGGCTCCGCTTCAAACACGCATTGGTCATCGTCTGTCAAATAATCAAATACCTTTGGAGACAACACAAAAAATCCTCCATTGATCATCCCGATACTGTCTGTCTTCTCAGAGAAGGATTGTGCCATCCCGTTATACACCTTCAGTGTCCCGTACTGGGACTTCTTTTCAATGCCTGTGACAGTCGCAGCTGCACCAAGATCCTGATGACGTTTCAGCAAATGAAACATATTGATATTGGCCAGTCCATCACCATACGTCATCATAAAGGTCTCATCACCGATGTAATCCTGTGCCTGCTTTAAACGTCCGCCTGTCATCGTATCTTCACCTGTATCTAAAAAGGTGATTTTCCAGTTCTCCGATTTCCCTAATAGCTTCATTTCTCCTGTCGCCATATCGAGCTGCATGCTGTGGTGCTGCCAGTCGTAGTTTAGAAAGTACTCTTTGATCTTCTCTCCTTTATAACCAAGCAATAGGATAAATTCGTCTACACCGTAATACTGATAGATTTTCATAATATGCCATAGAATAGGCCGATCTCCGATCATAGCAAGTGGTTTAGGAAGCGCTTGTGTGACCTCACTCATTCTCGTTCCCTTTCCTCCGCAGAGAATGACTGCTTTCATCTTCTCCCCTCATCTCTCTATGAAGATTTTTGATTAAAACCCTATCTTTATGCGGAAAATCAGTACATGTACCCTCATACTTTGTCCGACATCAGGTTTTGAATCTACTCTATTCATATGTCGAAATGAGAGAGTGTGCCACCTAGCATTTAACTATTTTTACAAATAAAAAAAGAGCGAGATTCATATTCTCGCTCTTTCAAAGTTTAAATTGTATATTTTCAGGGTAGATGGTATGATAAACATGTGCATAACCAGCACAAACAGCCTCTTTCTATAAAGAGACTACTAGATTGAATGAATTCAAGTGGCAGCTTGCTTCATTCTCAATATGAATCACGGAGGTGAATTCCCATGGCACAAAACATTCTTTGTGAAGTGAACTCTTGCCGTTTCTGGGCTGAAAACAGCTGTACCGCTTCTACCATTAAAATTGGTAAAAACACGATGACTGAAGTGACTCGCAATACTGAAACTGATTGCGAAACATTTGAAACAAAATAATCTATTTTTCTCTGAGATGAAGGAACTGGCAGGTTCCTTCTTTTCTTTTATCATTCTATCAAGAATGATAATTATTATCAAGTGTTTTTCAATAAACATTTCTCGGGAAATAATGACACGATATTTCTCCATTCGTTGACGATTTTCACTCCTTTTTCTATACTCAACATATCCGAAGAAGAAAAAGTGGTGACCAATCAATGGATTTTACGATACGTTTTCTATCATTCTTTGTCGTAGAAATTGAAGGCAAAGATGAACAAGCAAATAAACGATTTAAACATTATCAAACACTAGATCAAGAGGAATTTGAACAAAGTGAGCTGAAGGACTTTTTAGACGGTGAACTGAAAAAAATCGTCAAACGAAAAGTGGACAGACACCCTAAATCTGAACAAGTACCGACCAAAATTGGCCGATTTATTGTAGAACCCGGTCATGAGCTCGATTCAAACCCAAACTACAACCTATTTCATCAAACGAGATTTGCAGATACAAAAGAATTGTTTAATGAATGCAGTGAACAGTTTGTTCGCACATATTTAGATACAAGTGCTGTCAGAGGCGGCGTTTTTTTAGTGGCTTCTGCCGTTCCTAAAAAGTATTTCGACGAATCCTTTGTCTTTATTATGAAATGCGATTTCGAACAGAAAGTGGCTTCAATCGCTGATACATCTACCTTGATCAGAAAAGTCGAAATGGCCATTACGACAAAAAACATGAAATCAATTCAATACCCGTTTATGCCAGAAGAGGGCATGACTGAGGAAGCGGAAGTGAAAATTCACCAATCCTCACACGCTCGTTATTTTGAGGACTTTTTGAAGTTCGTCGAATACGGTGAATCCATGCCTGAAATCATGAAATCACAGGTCATGAATATGGTACAGGAACAGGTTTTTGAAACATTACAGGATGAAAGTGAAGAATTAAAGCAGTTTGAAGAGGATCTTGAAATATGGGAAGCGAGTGAAAAACGAGAAATTAGAGAAACACTCGATACAGAGCAGGTTACACAAGCAGCCTCTCATATTGTTGAACAAACTCCTGATATCACAATGAAAATGCGTCTAGGCGAGACGGAAATCAAAGGTCTTCTAGCAGACTTTGGCCACTCGATCCATATTGCAAAGCTCAACAATCGGTATGTCGTGCTCGTTGAAGCAGATCAAATCGTCTTCGAAAAAGGAAGCACACCTGTTGAGTTTCATAAACCAAATGGGTTAAAAGAGGTGGTCAGCCAGCTGACGCAAAAAGCCTATGATTCAGATGTAGAATAAGAAACCATGACTGCCTCTTGCATTCAGCGCAAGAGGCAGTTTTTTTGTATAAGACCTGAATTTATTATGCTGGATCAGAAGAAACATGCAGCTCCCTGCCTCTTGCCCACATGCTGACAAGCAATAAGCTTATGATGAGCATCAGCCAAAAGACGCTGTTTGATCCAAAAAACTGAATCATCGTATATCCGAACAAGGGTCCTAAAGCTGCTCCCATATCTTGAACAAAGGAATAGCTTGCGAGGAAGCGGTTTTTATCGGTTTGAGCAGAGGCTTTTTGAAAGGCAAGCGTATCCGTTAATGTCGTTAAGACTGTTGACAGCAGCTGGATCAAAAGCAGCATCACAAGAAACCAGCCGCTGACCTTCAGCATGACCGCCAGAAGACTAAGACATCCAAATGAAAGAAACATCCAGCAAAGCGTTCGTTCCTTCATCACAAGGCCATCAAACCATCTGCCCGTTTTCGGTGCTACAAATGGTTCCCACCCCCATCTGAGCGCTTGAATGATTCCACTTAAAGCAGAAGCTCCGATGACAAAGCCGAACAGAGCAAATTCACCATCACCGATCCTTGCTTCAATGACATGACTGAGTGTTGATGCGAATAACCCTTGTATCACAAGTGCGATCAGCATACCTGTCATTAATACTTTTACAACATCTCGTACAAGCCACCGCTGTTTGATGACTTGATACACCTGCCCCTCTTCTCCCTTTTCAATCTCATCCAGAGAGACATAAAAAATGACCCCTAGTAATGTGAGTAAACCAAAAACAAGCGTCATGGACTGGAAGCCGATCAGGCTGGCAAATATTCCGCCAAATAACATGCCAAATAAACTGCCCAGCCGGTAAAGCCCATTATAAATGCCCGTATAATGCCCCTGTGAGCCTTCGTCCATCTCAGCAATTAACCTCATTCCACTCATACGCAATAACGTCCATGCCAGCCCCCAAGCGCAGCGGCAAATCAGCAGCAGCCAAAAACCGCTCACACCATATAGCATTGTGGTCACGGACGCAATCAATATAGCGATCAATACACCGGTTTTCATTGGGACAAACCGATAGAGCCACCAAACGACAGGCGTTAGCGGGATGCGGATGAATCGGTTGATGGACAGTAGCAGCCCAACCTCCCAAATAGATGATAAACCAATCTCTTTCCAATAGATCGGAAGAACAATATAAAGCATTGAATCCCCAATCAGTGCAAATGCTGTGATAAGCGATATTGACACCACTTGCTTTTGACGATGATCCATTTTCCCTTCCCCCTTCGCTATCTTTACAATAAGGGATGCCTTATAATAAATCTAATGAATGTTTTTGATTGAACCATCAAAATAATTGATAGGTGGTGCAAAGTTGAATTTACATGCTCTTCGAATTTTTGCAAAAGTCGCAGAAACAAAAAGTGTTACACAAACAGCAGACGTGCTATCTTTGACACAGCCAGCTGTGACGGCTCAGCTTAGAAGCATTGAAAGTGAGATCGGGTTCCGTCTTTTTAAACGAAATGGCAGAGGGATTACACTTACGGAAATGGGGAAAATTCTATACCCTTATGCCAGGCAAGTATTCGAGGCTGAAAAGGAAGTAGAATATCAGATTGCACTTTTACAAAACGGAAAAAAGGGGCGGCTCCGCATCGCTTCTACCTATGTACCACTCAACTTTTTACTGCCAGATTGGCTCGCTGCTTTTAAAACATCTTCATCCGAAACGGAAATTGAATTAAAAAGTGGAAACTCCGCTCAAGTTTTAGAAAGCCTGCTTCAATATGAATCAGATGTGGCCATCGCTGTGATCGAGGATTTGCACCATGAAGAGATTCTCACCTCTCATTTAACGAATTTAAGCTATGATTTTATTGTCCCGGCAGACCATCCATTGAACGGAAAAACCGTCCCGCTAGAGCGCCTGAGCCAGGAGCCTTTTTTGATGCGTGAAGAAGGCAGTTCCACAAGAGATAAACTTTTTTCTCTTTTTACCTCGAAAGGCATCAAAAAACCTACCGTAGACTTGCAGTTCAGCGGTGTTCATGAAGCGATACAAATGATCAAAGCTGGATATGGTATCACACTTGTTCCCCATGATGCGGTTCAAGGTAGTCTCAAGCGGAAAGAAATTGGGCGCGTGTACATTGAAGGCATTGAGATCGTCAGACCAGTTGTTGTGTGCAAGCGGGCGAATGATCTTGAAGAAAATAGAACCGTGGATGCCTTCCTGCAAATGAAAGGTATCGGTCCATTCACTACGCCTGCTGCCAATTAAAAAAGTGCCTGCTCCAAAAACAGGCACTTTTTTTATTCGGCTGGCTGCACGATGTCAAACGGTACAGCCTTTGAGGCTTTCACTAATTGTTCTGGTGTGATGAGGATTTCATTTCCCCATTCTCCTGCTCCAACCCCTAATATCTCTTCCTCTAATAATGAAGCTTCAATGATCGTGCGAAATCCTTCTGGCTGCCAGCAAAACGGCGGAATCGAACCAATTCGATAGCCCGTCACTTCAAGAACCTTCTCCGGTGAAGCCATTTTAATATTACGGGAGCCGGCCGCTTTCTTTAGTTTCCCTGACTTAATATGCTGGTCAGCGCCAACCATCACAAGCAGCTGCTCCCCTTCTCCTGTTTCAAAGATCAATGTTTTGATCATTTGTCTTTCACGAAAACCAAGGGCTGCCGCTACATTTGCTGCTCCTTTTTCTGTTTCGGCAGAAAATGTTTTGATCTCATATGGGATGCCATGTTTGTCCAAAAAGTCATGTGCTGGTAATTTTCTCAAGTGATTGAACCCCTTTCCTTACAATGTCCTTCATTTAGCTTATCACAATCTTCTCATCCTTAAGATGTATTTTTCAATGGAAAGCCTCTGAACCCTTCATCACCATGCTATACTAAACTTGTTTTTGAAAAGGAGCCGGTTTAATATGGGAAACAAGTTTTGGTGTTATACAAGCAGTAAAAGCCTTCTCATGCTAAGTGATATTTTATTTGTGATGACGATCACGTTTGTCATTTATCAAGATACACAATCTGTTGCCTATGCGGCTGTCTTTCCGCTGATCAGAACGATATGCCAGCTATTAGCTGGGCTCTTCTCTCCTGTTTTAACTGATTACTTTCAAGCTGGCCGCCTATTGAAATGGGTCCCGCTTTTACGTCTTGGGATGCTCATCGTGTTTACAGCCCAATTTCATTTCTTTCAGCAGCATATGGTCTGGCTGTTTAGTGCACTCATTTTGATTTCCCTCACAGGCGGGTTCATCAGTCCTTTAATGCAGGCGATCATGCCGATGCTTGTGCCAGCAAATCAGCTTGTGAAAGCAAACAGTACAGCGTCAATATTTTATCAAATGGTTCAAATCGCCGGCTATTCGTTCACTGGAATGCTCGTCCTATGGATCGGGCCATTTTATTTAATGTGGATCACTTGTGTCATGATTGTGTTGTCTTACCTATTTTTCATCCCTGTCTTTCCTCTTCTCAAGCAAGAAGAGACGGTTCGAAAAGCAAATAAGACGAACAGCTTCAAAGATGGCTGGACGATCATTTGGACAAATAAAACGGTGCGCACCCTGACCTTTATGGATGTTTGTGAAAATATTGCGGGTGCTGTATGGATCGGGGCAATTACGCTTGCCTTTGTCACACATGATTTAAAGCAAGGTGAGGAATGGTGGGGCTTTATCAATGCCGCTTATTATATCGGCACCATTCTAGGCGGTCTCTTAGCTGCATGGATGAGTCAATTTATTCAAAAACAGCTTCTTCTCTTTATGGCAGCTGGGTCATTCATTTATGCAGTGCTGACTATTGTCTATTCACTGAACAGCCTGCCATGGCTTGCTTTGCTGCTTTGTATTTTGATGGGGCCTGCTTATCAAATTCGTGATGTTTCGCAGCAAACCATTCTTCAAACGGAAACACCTGTCCAAGATTTATCAAAGGTGTACTCAGCTCATTACGTCCTTTCTTCTGTATCTGTCGGTTTATCTATTTTCTTTGTTGGATTGATTGCGGATGCATATGGGGCGAGGTCTGTGTATTTGCTAGGCGGTCTGTTTGTGCTCGTCTGTTCTGGTATTGCCATCCTTTCTTTTATGAAGCAGAAAAAAGAGAGCAGCTGATTCATGCAGCGGCTCTTTTACTTTTCTTTTAACATCGCGAACATGTCACGGGCCATTGCTTCTAAAATATACACAACTGGCGTCTGTGTGGTGATATTGGCTCTGTGTACCCGCTCATCTGTGACGTAGTAGGCAATATTTAAATCTGAAATGCGCGAAATCGTGCAGTGCTGGTTATTCGTAATACTAATGATTGTGCTGCCTTCCCTTTTTAACTTTGAAATATGATCGATCGTAATACTGTTCTCCCCTGATACAGACAGCACAATGGTGACACTATTGTCTAAATACTGCATATTCATCGGGAAAAATGGATCATTGATGTAAAAGGAAAATTTCTCAAGACTTGAAAAGTACCTCGCCCCATACTGCGCCAAAATGCCAGAACTGCCAGTCCCGATAAACAGCACATTTTTTGCCTCAGCAATGAGTTTCGCTGCCTCCTTAATTTTCCCCTCAAAGTCTCCCTTTAATGTTCGTTCAATAAATTCATATAGAAAGTGCTGTGTGCTTTTTAAAGAAGGTGTCTGCTCTGATTCTAAATACATTTTGAGCTTCACTTTAAACTCTGAAAAGCCTTCACAATTTACTTTTCGGCAAAAACGAAGGACAGACGAGGTGGAAATATGTGCAGCATCTGCAAGGTCTCGAATTCTCATGTACACGACCTTTTCACTGTTTTCCATGATATATCGGTATAAAGCGCTTTCTAGTTCATTAAAGCTGGAAATGACCTCACTTGAAAACATCTGACTTCCCCTTTCTCCAACAACATGTCACATCGTGTTTCTTTTATGTAACAAATCTCTAAATAGGGCACCCTTGCCTAAAGACGCTGAAGTCATTTACGCATGAGATGCTCTCACGATAAGCTATAGATGTACAAAATAAAAAAGACTTTTCTCTATTATAACATTGCGCGTTACATTATTCGGAGGTGCAGAGCATGGCAAAAGGATTAAAGGTTGTCACAATTGGCGGAGGATCAAGCTATACACCAGAGCTTGTCGAAGGATTTATTAAACGATACGATGAATTTCCGATTAGCGAGCTTTGGCTCGTTGATATTGAAGCGGGAAAAGAAAAGCTTGAGATCGTAGGAAATCTTGCAAAACGCATGGTCAAAAAAGCAGGACTTCCAATCGAGGTTCATTTAACATTAGATCGTAGAAAAGCGCTTGTAGATGCTGATTTTGTTACAACACAATTCCGTGTCGGACTTCTTGAAGCACGTATGAAGGATGAACGCATTCCTTTAAAATATGATGTCATTGGTCAAGAAACAAATGGTCCAGGGGGTCTATTCAAAGGACTTCGCACCATTCCTGTCATTCTTGATATTGTCAAAGATATTGAAGAGCTTTGCCCGAATGCATGGCTTGTGAATTTCACAAATCCAGCTGGTATGGTCACTGAAGCCGTACTTCGTTATTCAAACCATCGAAAAGTCGTTGGCTTATGCAACGTGCCAATCGGCATTCGCATGGGAATCGCCAAAGGGCTTGATGTCGACGCAAGCAGAGTCGAAGTCAGCTTTGCTGGATTAAACCATATGGTCTTTGGACTCAATGTATTCTTAGACGGCAAAAGCATCATGGATCAAGTGATCGAAGACATGGCGGATCCAAACTCCAGCATGTCGATGAACAACATTCAAGCGATTCCGTGGGATGCTGATTTCTTAAAAGGGCTTGGCGTTATTCCTTGTCCATATCACCGCTACTACTACAAAACAAGTGATATGCTGGCTGAGGAAAAGAAAGCAGCAGCAAACGAAGGAACTCGTGCAGAAGTCGTTCGCGCATTAGAAAATGATCTGTTCGAGCTTTACAAAGACCCTGATCTAGACATCAAGCCGCCGCAGCTTGAAAAACGAGGCGGTGCCTACTACAGTGATGCAGCTTGTAACTTAATTGCATCCATTTATAACGACAAGCATGACATTCAGCCTGTCAACACGATTAACAATGGCGCCATCAGTGACATTCCAAATGATTCTGCCGTTGAACTCAACTGCGTTATCACAAAAGACGGTCCTAAACCAATCGCTGTTGGTGAAATGCCGGTCGCTGTCAAAGGACTCATTTCTCAAATTAAATCCTTTGAACGTGTAGCTGCTGAAGCAGCTGTGACAGGCGATTACAACACAGCCCTTGTCGCAATGACCATCAACCCGCTTGTCCCATCAGATGCTGTTGCAAAAAGCATCCTAGATGAAATGCTAGAAGCACACAAAGAATATTTGCCACAGTTTTTTAATAAAGTAGAAGCATAAAAAAGAAGCCGCACTTTTCGAAAGTGCGGTTTTTCTTATTTGGCTGTAAATAGCCGGTCCATTTGTGGGCGATCATAATCTAATAGCCAGTGCTGTAATCCTTCATAGACTGGTCTTAAACGCTCTGGCTCTGCCGCGATGAGATCACAGCCTCGATCATCATATAAGTGAAAAATCATTTTTTTCGAGACATTCATTAGGTAAATTTCATATCTAAGCTTCCCCTTCAAGATTTGATTCGGCGTATAGAAGTCCTCCTGGCAGATCGCATGGAGAAGCGGACGCAATCGAATGTCTTGCAGCTGGCATTTGAGTGTAAATCTCTCTAATGTCAGTGAATCTTCTATTTCTGGACGTACATAAGTCAAAAGCTCGTGACGCAACCGCTTCCTTACTTGCCGATGTACATATTTTTGATAAACCAGGAGCTTACGCTTCGTTAATTCATGTTCATGTTCTGTATACACATCCGTTACAAGCAGCATTTCGTCTTCTGGATCAAAAGCATATTTTACAATCTCAAAAGCACGATCTCCCGCTTTTTCTAATACAATCGATTCTTTTCCTAATGACCAATCTGCCACTTCAAAGCGAAGACTAAAAGGCCACCCATAAAAAAGAGGCGGGGTGAGGACAAGATCAGGAAAATGACTTTTTAAAAAGCTATTTGTTTGATCGCTCATGTCATGTCCTTCCATTGATTTTATTTCTTATTTTACCGTTGAAACATACAGGAAAACAATTAGGAATTAACTGTCATTTCTTATATGATAGAAAGAGATGGAGGTGTGACCAATTGAAAAAATGGTTTTTACAGGTGTTCCTCACCGCATTGATCACTATGTGGATACAGACTGGACTTGATCAGGCGAACATCATTCATATTACCAATGTTTGGGTCGATGCCAGCAGCTGGATCCTGATCTTCTTTGTCATCTACGCACTTTTTGAATGGACAGCTCACGTCTTAGCAAAACAGAAAACCGCTCATCGCTGAACATCTCTTTTCATAGAGATGTTTTTTCCTGAAACTTTTCTTGCACAAGTTCATGAATGACGCCCATTCCTGCCTGACTTCCAGCTGCTGCTGCGAGAACTAACTGAGCAGGACCGCCTAAATTATCACCACATGCAAAGACACCACTGACGGTTGTACGTCCAAGAATATCTGTTTCAATCCCTGCATTCTTCGTCATTTGACAGCCAAGCTTTTCAGCAAATGGGGCTGACTGCTTGAATTCACTTGCGACAAAACCGCCTTCCCTTTTTACTGTCTCCCCATTTGCAAGCTGGAGAGAGCGCAGCTCACCATTGTCATGATCAATCGATACAATAGGCACATCAATGACTTGAATAGAATGCTCCGTCAGAAGTGACTTGTCCTCTTCAGCCAAACCGTGCCCATTCGTAAACACGATCAAATCCTTTGTCCAATTGGATAGAAGCTTAGCCATATGCAAGGCTCTCTGATTCTCCGCAATAAGGGCAAGCGCTTTATCCTTTAATTCCCATCCATCACAGAAAGGGCAGCTAAACAACGTTTTTCCATACACATCATGAATTCCTTCGATCTCTGGCAATATATCCTGAAGTCCAGTTGCCAAGATGATTTTTTTCGCTTCGAATGTATCCCCTTCATGTGTCAGTAACGTAAAGAATTCCTCTCGCTTTTGTATATCATTAATTCTACTTCGTTTGATTTGGATATTAGGGTATTTTTGAAGATCTGCCTCTCCCGCTTGTCTGATTTCAAACGGTGTCATTCCATCGTTTGTAATAAATCCATGTGATTCCTGAGTCACTCGATTTCTTGGCAGCTCGTCATCAAATACAATGACCTGCTTTCTGCCCCTACCCACAACAAGTGCTGCATTTAATCCGGCTGGCCCGCCTCCGATAATGGCGCAATCTAATAACATATCAATCTCTCCTTTATATTCAAGACTTTAAAGACTCTTAATATCTATAATTAGTTCAAAAAAATCACATCTTGAAAAATGGATTTTTTTCTGTCTGCTCAATTTGGTTCGCAATATCAATTAACCGTTTTTGACTTAACGTCTCCTGCATTTTCGTTTCCACATCCTGCATGACTTGTTCAATCAAACAGCCATCATGGGGCATGAAGGAGTCATGCTCTAAAGAGCAGCGAAATAAATTCGTTTGTCCTTCTACAGCCTGAATGACATCTAAAAACGAAATGTCTTCCTTTCGTTTGATAAGGGTGTATCCTCCCTTTGCACCAGGTGTTGATTCAATCAATCCCGCCTTCACAAGCTTTGTTAAAATTTTGGATAAATAGGTTGGTGAAAGATCTTGCATCTTAGCAAGTGGCTCAACGCCAATCGCTTTACCCTTTGGCGCAATAGTTAAAAACACCATCGTATGTAGCGCATAGTTGGTCGCTTTAGAATATTTCATAAGGAAGCTCCTTTCTATCTATTATAGACCTTTTATATCTGTAATTGATCATAGATGATTCAAGAGAAAAAAGCAAGTACTGTGGATCTGCTCCTCTTTTCATTCCACATTTCACATTTCCTTCCGATAATAGAAGTAAGCACGGAATAAAGTTTTGCTTGAAAACGAGAAGGAGTGAAGAAAAATGTCAGATCAACAGCACAATGCAGCACACGAAGAAGAAGAGGAATTTAACGTATACGACATGCTACCGCCCGCAGGTACAATCATCGGAGAAGCAACAGAAGAAGAAATGGAAGCCGCAGCAGCACTAGAAGTGAGACATGTCGCGTTCATGCGCCTTCAAGATATGTACATTCAATTTGACGGCTCGTCTTACAAAGACTTATTAAAAGACTTCCAAGAATTCGAATTGGATTCCACAAAATTCTGGAGAACCATTGCTAGACGTCTTCAAATTCCATACGAATGGCCAATCCGAATCGACCACGCAAACGGCCCTATTTATATTGGTGAAACTGAGGATAGCCGTGAGGTTGAGGAGAGTGCGGAGTAAGGAATGACGGGCCCCTTTTGGTAAGGGTTCTTTTCGTCTCCATCACAATAAATAAGCAATATGAGCGCTGTCACGCCCATATTGCTTATTCTCCTGTTATGTTAATTCTGGCCAAAATGCTTGATTTGCCACAATTAAGTCGTCTAAAATATCTTTTGCTACTTTTGCACTCGGCACCGTTTTCGATAATGTGATGGCCTGCCATAGTTTTTGATAGGACCCTTCTTCAAATGCTTCTACTACTAATTTTTCTACGCCAACTTGCTGCTCCATGAGACTTTTTTGAAATCTAGGAATTTCTCCAACTACTAATTTTTCTGGACCATTGCTGCCAACGATACAAGGAATTTCGACCATTGCTGTTGGGTCAAAGTTTCTAATGGCGCCATTGTTCTCTACAATCATCAGCATCCGTTCTTTTTTATTAAAAGCAATGGCTCTTGCCAAATCAACGATATAGGAAGCGTGCTCATCAATGGTCAGCTTTGTTTCCTTTGCAGTTCCTTTATCAATGATGGCCTGACACTCACTAAAAACAAAAGCTTCCCGTCCCTCCATGACTTCATTGGCACGTGTGAATTCTATATTGGAATGTGCTACTTCTTCATCTGGAAATAGATAGTATTTCAAATACGTATTAGGGACCGTTTTTGGATCAAGCGCTTGAATATCTTTGGCCTTTTTTAATGTGCTGTTCCAGCTCTTCTGCTGTTCTAGTTCAGATGTTCCATCTGTTGCATAACCATGCTGGCTTACATGCTTAATCACCTCAGGCATTAAGCTATTTCCTGATTTATCTCGAATATCTGTCCACCAGCCAAAGTGATTCAAACCATAGTAATCTACTTCTAGTTCTTTCCGTGAAGATAAGCCTAAATTTTTTGCAATTAATTCTTCGATGCCAATTGGCATATCACATATGTTTAAAATCTTAGAATTCGGTCTTAGCTTACGTGTTGCCTCAGCTACTATCGCTGCAGGGTTCGAATAGTTTAACATCCAAGCTTCAGGTGAGTATTTTTCCATATAATCGACAAGTTCTAATACACCTGGAATAGAACGCATTCCGTAAGCTATCCCGCCTGGACCGCATGTTTCCTGTCCGACGACTCCATGCTTCAATGGAATTTTCTCATCTAATTCACGCATTGCATATTTTCCGACACGAATATGTGCCATCACAAAATCGACTTGAGTAAACGCTTCTTCTGGGTCCGTGCTTGCCAGTAATTGCACTTCTGGTGCTCGTTCTTTTAACATAATCTCACATGCATCTGCAATCGTCTTTTGTCTAGCTTCATCATTATCATAGAGTTTAATTGTATGAATTGGGAACTCCTCTAAATAGTCTAACAGCATCAAAATGATTCCCGGTGTAAATGTACTTCCGCCTCCAGCGATGGTAATATTAAATCTTTTCATGATATCCAGCTCCTTTTTCAATCTAATGAAAGTTTAGTCTCAAAGGACTCTCTTACTTGCGGTACACTTAAGCCAACAATGATTTGAATGCTTTGACCACTCTTAGCCATGCCGTGTGCCAGTTTATTCTCTGTAAAGTAGTCCCTATCTTTCACCAAGCTAGGGTCAATCACTGTAATACGCAGACGCGTGGCACAGTTTGTCACATCTTTAATGTTTTCTTTACCGCCAAGGCCTTCTAAGAAATAAACGGCTTTCTCTTCATACTCTGATGCATAAACGGGTGATTCCTTTTTGTCATGAGCTTTTTTATGACTCTCATAATCTTGTTTTGTATATAGTCTCGTCTCCTCCTCATCTTTTCGTCCTGGTAATGGAATATCAAATTTCAAAATCATCCATCTAAATATGACAAAATACAATGCTGTAAAGAGAAGTCCAATCATCGCTTGAATCAGATAAATCCCTCCATGATTTGAAGAGAGCGGAATCCAGTTCAATGCAGCTATTTCAATCAGCCCGGAACCCATCATTCCGACAACACCAAACATATTCATGATTGTCACCATGGTTGCTCCAAGAAGTGCATGTATGACAAATAAATAAGGCGCGAGAAATAGGAACGTAAATTCAAGCGGTTCTGTAATTCCCGCAAATATGGCTGTCAATGTGGCGGGTAATACCAATGCCAAAACCTTTTTTCGATTTTCCTTCGGTGTAGAAAAATAGATGGCTAAAGCTATTCCTAAACAGCCGAACATCTTAATGTTCCCATGTAATAAAAATCCGTATGGATAAAGATCCTTCAAATCGGAAGTTGAGGACGCAAATTCATTTAAGTGAGCGATCCAATATGGTTTTAACCCCCCATTTACAGCCGCTGGACCAAACTCAAAAGGTGTATATATAAAATGGTGAAGTCCTGTTGGAATTAACACCCTTTCCAAGAAATGAAACAGCCAGACACCAATATAACCAGACTGTGCCATGAACCCTTGGAGAGATTGAATCCCCTGCTGAACATAGGGCCATACAAAAGCAACGATAAAAGCAATAGGAATCATCACAAAGAATCCGATGATGACAACAAATACAAGCCCCTGGAAAATCCCAAGCATTTCAGGCAGCTTTTGATCATAAAAACGATTATGGATCCAAATGACGATTCCAGATATCATCACCGCACCAATGATACTTGTATCCAGCGTAGGTATACCCGCAATTTCTTTTACTCCCGCTACATTCTCAACACCTTGCGATAAATCAACACCAAAAGTAGACGGCCAAAGTGTCAAAATAGCATGAATATAATTGTTAAATACGAGATAAATCATCAAAGCTGCGAGCGTCGCACGGGCTTGCGCTTTTTTTGCAAGTGAGATAGGCAATCCAATCACAAAGGCTAATTCCATATGATTGAAAATCGTCCATCCTCCGCTTTCAATCAGTGTCCAAACCTTATACCACATCGTACCTTCTGCAGCCATTTCCCCCATAATCGCTGGATTCTTACATAAAGTCGCGAGGCCGACAACAATACCAAAAAACGCGAATAAAAGTACAGGAACTACCATAGCACTGCCAAACCGCTTGATTGCATTCATAAGCATTACCCCTTTGCTTGATCCATAACACCACTGTAAAGGCAGCGCTTACAAAAACCAATAGGTTTGACGTATTTAGAAATCAAGTTGTAACATTAGATTATATTTTCACAGGAAGAAAATATTTTCATGTTGGAGGGCACATCGCATGATACTGGACAAGCTGGTTAATGAATACTTCGAAGATTTAAATAAGAATGACCTGCACATTATTAAAACGATCCATGATCATCTTGAAGAAATGAAGACAATGAAAATTCAGGACCTTGCCCGTTATGCTCATACTTCCATCTCATCCATCCATCGGCTTGCCAAGAAAATAGGGTTCGACGGCTATAGTGACTTAAAGTCTTATGTGAAATTAAATGCTTTCACTGAAGAGACAACACAAGATTTAATGCAGCTGCTTGATCAAGATATCCGGCAGACAAGAAAATATATGGAGCAGCTGGACTTTCATCAATTAAATCAACTGATAGATCGCGCACCGTATATTTATATTTATGGTACAGGAACTGCACAACTCGATTTGGCCAATGATGTACAGCGGCAGCTATGGTCACTGCATAAAAAATCTCAAGTATTACGAAGCAAGCGGGACTTAACAGATGGAATCATTGAATTTGGTGAGGATGACCTTTTATTTATCATTTCTTTATCGGGTGAATCGAAGAATTTAGATGAAATCATTCAATTGGTGAAAACGAGACATATCAAATTTATCAGCATGACCACATTAAGGAATAACCTCCTTGCACAAAATGCCATGTTTAACATCTATGTAAGCAGCACCCCGTTTCACTTATATAACAAAGTGGACAACTCCAGCTTTCTGCCATTTTACATTGTGGCAGATATTATCGTCAGAAAATTTAGTGAGTGGAAAGTGAAGCAATTGAATAATAGGACTTAAACAGAACAGGTACCGTTTTGGAGAGAGATTCAATGTTGCTTCGCAAAAAAAAAGAGAGACTCTTTTGTCTCTCTCAAAAAACACTGTATAACAGCGGATTTAATGAAATATATCTACTTGCGGCTGCCTTTTCCTATTCAGCAGTATAATGCCCAGCAAGCAGTTCATCAAACGAATCTGCTAATTTGAAATCCGTCTCATATTCTAGATCAAAGTAATGAACCGGCGGATGTTCCTTTGTTTCTCTGTAATCCAATGCAATCCACGTATGACCATCTCCACAAATGAGCACAAGTCCCTCAGGCAATTCCCATTCTTCTATTAAATAATCACTATCCATAATGCCTTCATTCTTGGCAATTCCTCTTAAATGATCAAATGACACATGATCCTCTGCCCATCCATTCCGCTGGTCCGTGGGAAAAGCGTTATGCAGGGTATACCCGCCATTTTGTTCGAGAATAAGTTCCTTATATGTATCCGGCAAGATGACGCCTAGCTTCTTTTCCGCTTTTGCAATGCCTTTCTCATTGATTTTCTTAAATGTTTCATCGCTTTCACTGTCTTTATCCCAAAATGGTTTCAAATAAAATACCTCCAATTGTAATTTCTATCTCATTTTACCATTTAAGAGAACTAGTTTAATAGTCCTATTTAATAAAAAAGAGAAGGGTTCGCCCCCTCCTCTTGTTGGTCATGATTGTTCTTGATTTCTCGCTTCAAATTCATCCAGCATGGCACGCACTTCATCTGTTGATGATGTATTCATTAATTGATTTCTTAAGAAACTCGCTCCTCTGAATCCTTTTACATAAATCTTAAAGAAACGGTGCAGTGCCTTGAATGGACGCAAGCCTAATGATGAGTATTGATCATGGAGATCAAGATGTAATCTTAAAAGACCAAGCAGTTCATCACTTGTATGCTCCTTCGGCTCTTTTTCAAAGGCAAATGGGTTATGGAAAATCCCGCGCCCAATCATCACTCCGTCCACTCCATACTGTTCAGCGAGCTTTAAGCCTGTTTGACGATCAGGAATATCACCATTGATTGTCAAAAGAGTATCAGGGGCTACTTCATCACGAAGTTTTTTAATCTCAGGAATGAGCTCCCAATGCGCATCCACCTGGCTCATTTCCTTTCTAGTACGAAGATGGATTGATAAATTCACAATATCTTGCTCCAAAATGTGTCTAAGCCATCCGCGCCATTCGTCGACCTCAGTAAAACCAAGTCTTGTTTTCACGCTGACAGGTAATCCCCCAGCTTTTGCCGCTTGAATCAGCTCTGCGGCAACGTCTGGACGAAGAATCAAGCCACTGCCCTTCCCGTTTTGCGTGACATTTGGAACAGGACAGCCCATATTAATATCAAGCCCCTGAAATCCTAATTCCGCCATTCCAATACTCATTTGTCTAAAGTTCTCAGGCTTGTCTCCCCAAATATGAGCAACAATCGGCTGCTCATCCTCTGTAAACGTTAAACGCCCCTTCACACTTTGAATGCCATCAGGATGGCAATAGCTCTCACTATTCGTAAACTCTGTAAAAAACACATCAGGTCTCGCCGCCTCACTCACAACATGACGAAACACAACATCTGTCACTTCTTCCATTGGTGCTAATATAAAAAATGGCCGTGGTAAATCACGCCAGAAATTTTTACTCATCTTTCATCCAATTCCTCTCATGACATTGCGCCTAAAGGGCATGTCCTTCTATAAAGTCTTTCCGTAATTTTTATCATTATATACTTTAATATGAACCGGGCAAAATTGCAAAAAAGGTCATTTGGTAATGAATTGTGGGGGGAAAATATTGATTCCACTTCCAAATATCATTTTTTAGTGCCGATTGAACATACAAAAATAAAAACACCCCAATATCGATGTTTTTCACGAAATCGAGATGTCTCAATACATTACTGATTAATCACAAGACTTGCTACACATTCCACATGTGAGGTATGCGGAAACATATCCACAGGCTGCACTTCCTCCGTCACATACCCGCCATCTTCAAGAATGCGCAAATCACGAGCAAGCGTCCCTGGGTTACAGGAGACGTAAACAACACGGTTTGGTTTCATTTTTAAAATCGTGTCAAGCAGTGCTTCGTCGCAGCCTTTTCTTGGCGGATCGACGACGAGGGTGTCTGCTTTGATGCCTTCTTTGTACCAGTTTGGGATGACGGTTTCTGCTTCGCCGACTGCGAATTCGACGTTATTGATTCCGTTTAAGGCAGCGTTGCGTTTTGCATCTTCAATTGCTTCTGGAACAATTTCAACCCCATATACTCTGCCTGCTTTTTGTGCGAGAAATAAGGAAATCGTACCGATTCCGCAGTAGGCATCGATAACAGTTTCTTCGCCTTGCAGCTCGGCATATTCAAGCGCTTTGTCATAAAGCACCTTTGTTTGGGTTGGATTCACTTGATAAAACGAGCGGGCTGAAATGGCAAATTTGATGTCGCCAATCGTATCATAAATATATTCTTCGCCCCATAAAACGGTTGTTTCGTCTCCGAAAATGACATTTGTTTTCTTTGAATTCACGTTTTGTACAATTGACCGAACGTGTGGGAAGCGTGCTATAATCTGCTCAATCACCTGCTGCTTTTGCGGAAAGTCAGCTGTTCTAGTAACAAACACAACCATCATTTCACCTGTTGCAATACCGTAGCGAACCATCACATGACGCAGCCAGCCTTTGTGCCGCTCTTCGTTATATGCTTTGATGCCAAACGCATTGCATATGTCTTTTACTGCCTGTACCACTTCGTCGTTTTCTGACTGCTGAATCAAGCATTTTTCCATATCAATGATTTCATGGGTACGCTGCTGATAAAATCCTGCAACAAGTCCGCCTTCGCGTTCGCCAACTGGAACTTGTGCTTTGTTTCGGTAATTCCAAGGGTCTTCCATGCCGAGTACAGGATGAACTTTTACACGGCTCATATCAAGCTTGCCGATCCGCTCTAAAACGTCCTTTACTTGTTTTTGTTTAAATAGCAGCTGGCCTTCATAGCTCATATGCTGAATTTGACAGCCGCCGCACTGCTTGTAAATGGGACATGGCGCATCTTGCCTGTGCTGACTTTCCTTTGTCAGCTCCATGAGTCGTCCAAAAGCAAATCCTTTTTTGACTCGTGTGACTTTGATTTGCCCTTGTTCGTCAGGAAGGGCATTTGGTACAAAGACAGGGAATCCTTCAATTTTTGCTACACCTGCACCTTCATGCGTTAAGTCTTCGAAGGTTACATTGTAGTATTCATTCTTTTGAACAGGCGGTTTCATTTTCACCAATTTTATCACCTCATTTGCAAAGAAAAACTTGGCCGCCATAAGGAACCAAGTTCAGTCTTCACCCTATTTTTTCAGCTGTTTCTTTTGGCACAATAAATTCAATATGGCGATACAGGTTTTCAAATTCACCTGGCAGCATGCCGCCGTATTCACCATCTAAATTCAATTGCATTTTATCTTTTACATCTACCTTTACGCGATTCGCTTTTGCGTAGATGACATTGTTATCATGAATATGCTCGCCTCTGAGAGCAAGGCTGACTACTCGAATGGCTTCTGCTAGATTGACCTTTTTTAGAATAATCAGGTCAAACATCCCATCATCTAAAATGGAATCTGGCGCTAGTTTTTCAAAGCCGCCTACTGAGTTTGTGAGTGAAACAAGGAACAGCATGATTTCTCCATGAAACAATTTGCCGTCATATTCAATTTCGACTTCTGTCGGGCGGATAGATGGAAGCATCTCCATGCCTTTTAAATAATAAGCAAGCTGTCCAAGCATGGTCTTCAGCTTACTAGGCACCTCATAGGTGAGCTCTGTTAACCGGCCGCCGCCAGCAATATTAATAAAATAATGGCCATTGACTTTACCGATATCAAGCGGCTTCGCTACACCCTCAATAATGGCATCTGTCGCTTTCAAAACACCTTCTCGTGGAATTCCAAGTGCTCTTGCGAAATCATTTGTCGTTCCAACTGGAATAATTCCTAGTTTTGGTCTTTTTTCAAGCGGTGCTAGTCCGTTGACGACTTCATTGATCGTGCCGTCTCCACCTGCTGCTACAATTAAATCAAAATCTCTCTGTGCGGCTTTTTCTGCTGCTTGCGTGGCATCTCCTGCACATGTCGTCGCATGACAAGAAGTTTCATAGCCAGCTTGTTCAAATTTTTGCAAAACCTGCGGTAAATTCTTCTTGAAGAGTTCACGCCCAGATGTCGGATTGTATATAATTCGAGCACGTTTCATTCATCATCATCCTATATTCATTATGCAATCTATTTTCACCACTAACAACCTTTAATTATACTATGAGATTTGAAAATGGCAACAAAACAACCGCCTAATATGTAAAATCTCCAAGCACATTTCCCTCAGTAAGAAAGCATTCTGATAAGATAAAAGAAAACGCTGTAAAGGATGATATGCGATGAAAAAGCCTGTCTATTTTAATCATGACGGCGGTGTTGATGACCTCGTCTCTTTATTTCTTCTCCTTCAAATGGAACATCTGAAAGTCATCGGAATGTCTGTGATTCCTGCTGATTGTTATTTAGAGCCTGCTCTCAGTGCATCTCAAAAAATCATTGATCGATTCAGCCCTTATGAAATTGAAGTCGCTGCTTCAACTTCTAGAGGCGTCAATCCATTTCCGAAGGAGTGGCGTATGCATGCTTTCTATGTAGATGCTTTGCCAATTTTAAATGAAAAAGGCAATGTTGATAATACAAAGGTGTCCAAGCTGCCAGCACACCTTCATCTGATTGAAACAGTTAAGAAGGCAAAAGAACCTGTCACCCTGCTCTTTACTGGTCCGCTCACAGATCTTGCACGCGCTTTAGAAGAAGATCCTTCAATCTCTAACAAAATTGAGAAATTGGTGTGGATGGGCGGCACGTTCCTTGAAAAAGGCAATGTTGAAGAACCTGAGCATGACGGGACAGCAGAATGGAATGCATTTTGGGATCCTTATGCTGTGAGCACTGTCTTTCAGGAACCGTTTCCTATTGAAATGGTTGCACTTGAAAGTACAAATCAAGTCCCGCTTACACTTGATGTACGTCAGCGCTGGGCTTCTCTTCGTTCTCATATTGGAATAGATTTTATCGGTCAGTGCTACGCCTTTTGTCCGCCGCTCATTCATCATGAAACCAATTCGACGTATTACTTATGGGACGTGCTGACAACAATTACTCTTGCTTCTACATCATTTACCCGTTCAAAAGAAGTGAATGCGATCGTTTATACCGAGACGCCAAAGCAAGGACGGACAGAAGAACATCCAGATGGAAAATCAATTCAAGTGATTGACCATGTCGATCGTGGTGCCTTTTTCCACGCATTTGAAGAACTTATGAGAAAAGCTGTTTGCCAGATTTCAAAATAAAAAAAGCCCCGCCAATGAGCGGGGCTTCCTCTTATTCTTCTTCTGCGTATTTATTCTTACGTTTAAACTTGCTTAACATTTCATACACGATTGGAACGATGACCAATGTGAGAAGTGTAGAACTTGTTAAACCGCCAATTACGGTAACACCAAGTCCTTTTGATACGATCTGGCTTCCGCCTTCAAAACCTAATGCGAGTGGTAGCAGTGCACCAATTGTCGCAAGTGCCGTCATTAAGATTGGACGTAATCTTGTTGCACCTGCTTCAAGTAACGCTTCTCTTGTTGAGAGACCTTCTTGTTCTTTATGAATCACGCGGTCAATCAAGACAATGGCATTTGTTACAACGATACCGATCAGCATAAGCAATCCAATCATGGCATTTAAGCTGATGGTTTCTTTTGCTATAAACAATCCAGCGAGAGCGCCAATAACTGTAAATGGAAGTGAGAAGAGAATTGCAAATGGTGCAAGACCTCCGCCAAATGTGATGACGAGAACGAGATACACAATGGCAATCGCTGCAAGCATTGCAAGGCCAAGCTGTGTAAAGGACTCTTGGATATCCGCACTTACGCCGCCTGTGTCAATCGTTACGCCGGATTTCAGATCAAGCTTGTCAACTTTCTTCTGAACATCTTGTGTCACACTTGAGACGTCGTCTGTTGTCATGTCACCAGACACTTCTGCGTAGATTTTTCCATCACGTTTTGTCACCGTATTTGCTGTCGTCCCATCTTTTACTTTGACGACATCACCAATTCGGACTTCTTGCCCTGTTGGTGTAGTGATCTTTTTATTTTCTAAATCTTTTTTGCTCTTATATTCATCTTTTTCCGTTTGAAGCTTCACATCAAGTTCTTTGCCGTCCTCTGTGACTTTCGTCAGTGTTGTTTCACTATTTTGAGGTGCAATCGCTTGAGCGATTTGTGAAGCAGTTAGACCCAGTTTCGCCAGTTTTTCTTGATCTGCATTAAACGTATATTCGTCGTATTTCTCAGATAAGCTTGTGCTGACATTTTTCAGGTTTTTCTCATCTTTTAAGATGTTCTCAACATCTTTTACTGTGCCCTCAATATCGCTTGCTTTGTCACCGTACACATAGTACGTCACAGTATTGCTGGCGCCAGCAGATGAGAAGTCTTGTGATTTCCATTCCCCTTTAGACGCTTTGTCTTGCAGGGCTTTGACTACACGATCTTTTTCTTTATCAAAATTCGGTGTGTCCTCGTCATATTGTACGAAGAATAATGCACCGTTAGAGTTACCGCCAACACTTGCTGTCATGGCATTTGAAGAGCCAAGAGAATACTGAACTGTATTGACATGGTCACGTTTCATCAAATATTCTTCAGCTTTTTTCGTTTCATCAATTGCTTGCTCTCTCGTTTGTCCAGGTTCAGGTGTATATGTCACCATCGCGGTTTTCTCTGCTTCCTGTGGTAAGAAGCTGACACCAACAAGTGGTGCTAAGAATAAGCTTCCGACAAGCATAAGAATGGCAATTCCTGATGTGATCCATTTATGGTTGAGTGTCCAATTCAGTACACGTCTATAACCGCCAGCAAGCTTACTTGGTTTATGTTCTTTTACCTTTTTCGCTGTGCCGTACAGGTTCTTTTTAAATAGAGTGTGTGCCATCATTGGAACAATTGTAATGGCGACAAGCAGTGAAGCAAGTAACGCAAACACAATCGTTAAGGCAAATGGGATGAATAGTTCACCAATCATTCCACCTACTAATGCTAACGGTAAGAATACCGCAATTGTCACAATCGTTGAAGACATGATTGGGATAAACATTTCTTTTGTGGCTTCTCTGACGAGTGCCTTGCCTTTTAACGGTTCATCCTTTAACGCCATTCGTCGATAGATATTTTCTATGACCACTATCGAGTCATCGACAACACGCCCGATGGCGACGGTCATGGCACCAAGTGTCATGATATTTAACGTGATATCTAGCTGATTTAATAGTAAAACAGCAATCAACAGAGATAACGGAATGGAGATGACCGAGATTAATGTTGATTTGATATCTCGCAGGAACAAGAGAATGATAATGATCGCAAAGATTGCTCCGATGATCGCCTTGTTCAGCATTGTGCTGACAGACTCTTTAATCGGCTCTGCTTGATCATATGTGGTACTTACTTTGATTCCTTTGTTGTCTTTTTTGAATTTCTCAAGCTCTTTTGTCACTTCTTCTGCAACACTCACTGTGTTGGCATCAGAGCCTTTGACAATTTGCAGACCGATACTGTCTTTCCCATTCGTTCTAGAGATCGATTCTGCCTCTTTGACGACTTTAATATCTGCAATCTCAGACAGCTTGATCGTTGGTAGCTCTACAGATTGACTGCTTGCTGCACCTGTTTGCTGCTGTGCTGCTGCTTGCTGCTGACTTGCACTTCCCGCCTGCTGCTCGGCACCTTGCGCACCTGCGCTGCTAGAAGGGGATCCAGCTCCAGCGCTTCCCGCACCGCCGCCTGCACTTGGTGTGACTGGAATTCGCATGTTTTTCAAATCTTTGACGCTTAAAATATTGCCGTCCACGACAACTGATTTTTGTTTGTTGCCAAATGTGTATAGACCTAATGGTACATTCACATCAGAGCCTTTGATCATGTTTTGGACGGTTTCTTCATCTAAACCGTATTCTTTTAGTTTCTTTTCTTTAAACGAAAATTCAACTTCTTTGATTTGCTGTCCTGAAGCTTCCACAGAAGAGACGCCGTCTAATCCTTGAAGTGAAGGAACGAGGTCATTTTCTACTTTTTGTGTAAGGTCTTGTAATGATTCTTTATCACCTGAGACACTAAGGGCTAGAATTGGAATCGCATTAATACTAAAGCGTGCGATTTTAGGTTTTTCTGCATTTTCAGGGAAATCAATATTGCTAATCGCATCTTCAATTTCCTTTTTTGCTTCATCCATGTCTTTGCTGTAATCGTACTCGATTTGAATGGATGATGCATTTTCAAAAGAATTAGAAGTGACTACGCTGACCCCATTGAGGTTTTGAATTGACTTTTCAATTGGATCTGTCACCTTATCTGATACTTCGTCCGGCGTTGCGCCAGGGTACGTTGTAGAAACCGTAATGACTGGAGTGTTGATATTCGGGATTGATTCTTGTTTCATATTCAATCCGGCATATAGACCAGCAACTGTTACGATAATCGTCATGAGCCATACAGCGAACTTATTCTTTAATACAAAATTGATGATCGAATTCATTATATCCTCCATTTTCCTTTATGTATTGACTGACTGGTCATTCTATATCATAATAAACGGTGATATACAATGCCGTCAACCATTTCACTTGCGTTTGACGTAACATTCTAAAGCTGAAGGGGCCTTATTTCATGAACGAAAAAAAAGAAAAAATCATTAAAGCAAGCATCCAATTGTTTGCGAAAAAGGGTTTTTCTTCTACGACCATTCAGGAAATTGCAGATGAATGCGGAATATCAAAAGGCGCATTTTATTTACATTTCAAATCAAAAGAACAGCTTTTCAACCGAGCGTTTGAATATTATATCGACACTTCGATGCAAACAATCGAAACGATTCGAAAAGAGAATCAGCATCTCGCGCCGAGAGAGATCTTTCAGAAACAAATTGCTGAACAGTTTCAGCATTTTGCTGAGAACAAGGATTTTATCATTCTGATCCTCAGCGAGAACATTATTCCGGAAAACCAGCAAATTAAAAAGTATTCAAAAACTGTGAAAAAGCAAATGAATGATGAAATTCAAATTTCCATCTTGACCACTTATGGACAGGAGATCGAACCATATATAACTGACCTGTCAGTCATGATTCAAGGAATTATCCAATCGTATGTGCAGGTTCTGCTTTTACAGGATCAAATGCAATTATCATTTGATGAGCTCTCATCCTTTATACTCGAACGGTTTGATGATCTGGTTCAAGGATTGCTTCGTTCTCAGACGAAGCCGATTTTGAAGCAAACCATTTGGGACGACGAAGCGCCTAGTGCTGCTTCCCTTCAAGAGGAGCTTCGTTTGTTAAAGCTGGAGCATCTGCTTTCTGATGATACCGTTGTATCCATTGAAGTGATTGAAGAAGAGCTGGCAAAAGCTGAACCTCGTAAGCCAGTCATCCAAGGAATGCTGACAAATTTAGAAAAGTGCGAGGACCCTGCTGTTCTAAGAGCAGTGGAACAATTGAGGCTGTTTCTTCAGTAACATAACGTGCTGTTTTTTGATTTAGCTCACCTTTCCCCCTTCGAATGTGCAGTTTCGCTTATGCTTCATTATAAGAAAAGTATCTCTAAATTGATATACGGCTGTGGTCCGAATCTATAGTAAGACCCTGTCATTTCAATCAAAAAAACCGCCTTTTTCATCAGGCGGTTTTTTTGCTATTTAGCGTTTTTTGATTTCTTCAAGGAGAATCTTGTTCACCATCGGTGGGTTCGCTTGGCCCTTCGATGCTTTCATGATTTGTCCGACTAAGAAACCAATCGCGCGGTCTTTACCATTTTTAAAGTCTTCAATGGATTGCGGGTTGTTATCAAGTGCTTCTGTGACAAGTTTGAGCAGTGCACCTTCGTCAGAAATTTGGACAAGTCCTTTTTCTTTGACGATTGTTTCTGCATCTCCTCCATTTTCGATGAGCTCTTTGAATACCTTTTTCGCAATCTTAGAGGAAATCGTTCCTTTTTCAATCAGCTTGATCATACCAGCCAGCCCTTGCGGCGTTAGCTTTGTATCTTCCAGCTCTTTTTGAGCAGAGTTTAAGTATGCAGATACTTCACCCATGAGCCAGTTCGATGCTTGCTTCGCTTCTGCACCTTCTGAAATGGTCGCTTCAAAGAAATCAGACATTTCTTTCGTCAGCGTGAGTACCATTGCATCGTATGCAGGAAGGCCAAGCTCATCGATGTAGCGTTTGCGGCGCTCGTCAGGAAGCTCTGGAATGGATGCTCTTACGCGTTCTTTCCACTCGTCATCAATGTACAGCTCCACCAAATCCGGTTCTGGGAAGTAGCGGTAATCATCAGAGCCTTCTTTAACGCGCATGAGAATTGTCTTTTTAGACGCTTCGTCATAACGGCGTGTTTCCTGCTCGATCAAGCCGCCAGAAAGCAATACTTGCTCTTGACGCTTCTCTTCGAATTCAAGGCCTTTTTGTACGAAAGCAAATGAGTTCAAGTTTTTGAGCTCTGTCTTTGTACCAAACTCTTCACGGCCGATTGGGCGAAGAGAAATGTTGGCATCACAGCGAAGTGAGCCTTCTTCCATCTTACAGTCAGAAACGCCTGTATATTGAATAATGGATTTTAATTTTTCTAAGTAAGCATACGCTTCTTCTGGAGTGCGAATGTCTGGCTCAGATACGATTTCAACAAGTGGTGTTCCTTGACGGTTGAAATCGACGAGTGAGTAACCGTCGCCTGTGTGCGTTAGTTTCCCTGCATCCTCTTCCAAATGGAGACGCGTAATACCGATTCGTTTTGTTTTGCCTTCTACTTCAATTTCAATCCAGCCGTTTTCACCGATCGGTTTATCAAATTGAGAAATTTGATACGCCTTTGGGTTATCAGGATAGAAGTAGTTTTTACGGTCAAATTTTGTATCCGTTGCGATTTCACAGTTCAGCGCCATAGCCGCTTTCATCGCAAAGTTCACCGCTTCTTTGTTCAGTACAGGCAGTACGCCAGGATATCCAAGGTCGATGACACTTGTTTGCGTGTTGGCAGCTGCACCAAAAGGTGTCGGCGAGCTTGAGAAAATTTTCGATTGTGTTTTTAGCTCTACGTGGACTTCAAGTCCAATTACCGTTTCAAAGTTCATTCTGATTCACCCCTTACAGTTCAGGTTTTGCTTTATGATGATCTGTTGCTTGCTCAAAAGCGTGAGCCACGCGGTACACTGTTCCTTCGTCAAAGTGCTTGCCGATGATTTGCAGTCCTAACGGAAGGCCATTTGCAAATCCACAAGGCACACTGATTCCTGGAACGCCTGCAAGGTTAACAGGGATCGTTAAAATATCGTTTGCGTACATAGTCAATGGATCGCTTGTCTTTTCACCAATGTTAAATGCGGGAGTTGGCGTTGTCGGTCCTACAATGACATCATACTTTTCGAAAACATCTTCAAAGTCTTTTTTGATCAATGTACGGACTTTTTGCGCTTTTTTATAGTACGCATCGTAATATCCTGAGCTTAGCGCGAATGTACCAAGCATGATGCGGCGCTTCACTTCGTCTCCGAAGCCTTCAGAACGAGTATTTTTGTATAAATCAATCAGGTTGTCTGCATTATCTGTACGGTAGCCATAGCGGATACCGTCAAAACGTGCAAGGTTTGCAGATGCTTCTGAAGAAGACAGTAAGTAGTAAGTCGCAAGCGCATATTTAGAATGCGGTAGAGACACTTCTTCCCACGTCGCACCAAGTCCTTCTAATACTTTTAACGCTTGAAGAACAGACTCTTTTGCTTCCTCGCCAACGCCTTCGCCAAGATATTCTTTCGGCACAGCGATTTTCAGACCTTTGATGTCGCCAGTTAATGAAGAAAGAAAACCTGGCACATCGACATTTGCACTTGTTGCGTCCATTTGATCGACACCAGCAATCGCTTGAAGAACATAAGCGTTGTCCTCTACATTGCGTGTAATCGGACCAATTTGGTCTAATGATGAAGCAAATGCAATTAATCCGTATCTGGATACACGGCCATATGTCGGTTTAAGACCTACAACTCCGCAGAAAGATGCCGGCTGACGAATAGAACCGCCTGTATCTGATCCAAGTGAGAACGGTACTTCACCTGCTGCAACAGAAGCTGCTGATCCACCACTTGATCCGCCTGGAACGGTGTTTAAATTCCACGGGTTTTTCGTCGCTTTGAAGCCTGAGTTCTCCGTAGAAGATCCCATTGCGAATTCGTCCATATTTAATTTACCGATTGTGACTGCTTCTGCGTCTCTTAAGCGGTTCACAACGGTTGCATCATAAATTGGATCAAAGTTTTGTAGGATTTTACTTGAAGCTGTTGTACGCAGATCCTTTGTAACAATGTTATCTTTCACACCGATCGGCATACCGAACAATAGGCCAAGCTCGTCCTTTTCACCAACTGCCTCGTCCAATTCCTTTGCATACGCACGAGCTTTTTCTTCGTCCAGTGCAAGGAATGCTTGTACTTTCCCGTCTACTTCATTGATTCGTTTATAAGACTCGTCCACTAAATCAGAAACAGACAGTTCCTTTTTATGTAAAAGCTCTTTTAATTCAGAAATTTTGTGATCAAACAGTGACATGTCTCGGGCCTCCTTTAGTCCAAAATTGATGGCACACGAATATAGCCGTCTTTATGATCAGGCGCGTTTTTGACGACTGCCTCAATGGAAAGACCTTTATTCGGAACATCTTCTCTCATGACGTTTTTCATTTTTAATACGTGTGTAGTAGGTTCAACGTTTTCCGTATCTACCTCGTTTAACTGCTCTGCAAATGAAATGATGCTATCAAGCTGTTCTGTAAACATCTCAGCTTCTTCTTCTGTAATCGCAAGCCTTGCTAAATGCGCAACGTGCTTGACTTCTTCTATTGAAATTCTTGACATGCAGGTTCACCTCCAAAAATGATGCGTGATCGTGGTCATGATCATAAGTCATATACACTTTATCATATCAAATTTTACTGTTCTAAAGCAACTTTACGCAGGTGCGGTAAAAGGTCCGTTCTCTTGAAACGTCTTTATGATCAAATCGATAAAAGAAATATTCATCAGGTGACTTTTTATTTTTCAGAAAATTTTTACTTTTGATTATTTTTGTAATCGCTTACATATTGATTCTTATCATCGATCGGTACATTTTTTCTTCAAAATGAAGAGGTTTAGGCAGGTTGATCACTTGGGAATACTCTGTTAGGTTAAGTAACCATAGCAGTGAGCAGGCAGTCAAACAAAAAAGCTGCCATCGCACTTCTGTATATTTTGATTGAGGTGATGTCAAATTAATACGAAAAAGGTGAGAACACAAAATGAGTATTGAAGTTACAATTTCCTTATCTATTTATTTTATCGGGATGCTTGCCATTGGCTGGTATGCATTCAGGAAAACACATGATTTAAATGATTATATGCTTGGTGGACGCGGGCTTGGTCCATTCGTTACAGCCCTTTCAGCAGGTGCTGCGGATATGAGCGGATGGATGCTGATGGGTGTGCCAGGTGAAATGTATAAAACAGGTTTATCGACAGCCTGGCTTGCAATTGGTTTAATCGTTGGTGCTTACATGAACTACCTCATTCTTGCACCTCGTTTACGTTCTTATACAGAAATTGCGGATGATGCGATTACGATTCCTGATTTCTTTGATAAACGATTCAAAGGATCATCTGCTTTATTAAAAGCTGTGTCAGCCGTCATCATTTTAATTTTCTTTACGCTGTATACATCGTCTGGGATGGTATCAGGCGGACGTTTATTTGAGTCAGCATTCGGTGCTCACTACATGTTTGGACTGATCTTAACATCAAGTATTGTCATTTTGTATACATTGTTTGGCGGATTTCTGGCAGTGAGCTTAACGGACTTTGTCCAAGGAGCTATCATGTTTTTAGCATTAGTGCTCGTGCCGATCGTTGCCTTTACACAATTAGGCGGACCTGTTGCTACATTCCAAGATATTCAACAGATTGATCCTAAATTGCTAGATATTTTTAGAGGAACGAGCGTCATTGGCATTATTTCCTTCCTCGCTTGGGGACTAGGTTACTTTGGACAGCCGCATATTATCGTGCGCTTTATGGCCATTACGTCTGTAAAAGATTTAAAACCAGCACGCCGAATCGGAATGAGCTGGATGATTATTTCAGTGATTGGATCACTGTCTGTCGGTTTAGTGGGTGTTGCCTATGTTCATGAAACGGGCATGAACCTTGCTGACCCTGAAACCATCTTTATCGTCTTTTCTAAAGTATTGTTCCATCCATATATCACTGGATTTTTACTTTCTGCGATTTTAGCTGCGATTATGAGTTCAATTTCGTCTCAGCTGCTTGTCACAGCAAGTGCAATGACAGAGGATTTATACAGAACGTTCTTTAGAAAAACAGCTTCAGACAAAGAGCTTGTCATGATTGGCCGGATGTCTGTACTCGTTGTCGCTGTGATTGCCTTATGCCTTTCACTTAACCCAAGTGACACCATTCTTGATCTTGTCGGTTATGCATGGGCAGGATTTGGTTCTTCATTCGGTCCAGTCATCTTGCTTTGCCTATACTGGAAACGAATGAATCATCATGGTGCCCTAGTTGGGATGATCGTTGGTGCAGTTGTGGTTCTGACATGGATTACGACAGGTCTCAACCATGCCACAGGTATTTATGAAATGATTCCAGGCTTTACGCTAAGTGGATTAGCTGCCATTATTGTCAGCTTATTGACAAGTAAGCCGTCAAAAGCATCAAAACAGCTATTTAACAAAATGGAAGATCATCTTGAGGAAGAAACAAAATAAAGAATTGAAGAGTCATCTGCCCTATGCGGATGACTCTCTTTTTAAATAAAATAAAAAGCTTTTCTTTCTTCAGAAACTGAATAAAATAAGAGTTGTGCAGCCATATGGGCTGTGAGAAGATCATATACATGTTGTGAAACGTACATGAAGTGAAAGGAGCGATACGCATGTTTTGGACAATTGAATGGGATACAGTCTTAAAATTAGCCGTGGCCACTTTAATCGGGCTGATTATCGGGCTTGAACGAGAGCTGAAGAAAAAGCCCCTCGGCTTAAAAACGTGTATTGTCATTGCTGTCAGCTCCTGCGTCTTAACCATCATCAGCATTGATGCAGCCTACAATTTCCCTCGAGTCTCTAAGCTTCAAATGGACCCACTCAGGTTACCGGCGCAAATTATATCTGGTGTTGGTTTTATTGGAGCAGGTGTGATTCTTCGAAAAAGCAATGATGTCATCTCAGGTCTCACGACTTCTGCGATGATCTGGGGAGCAGCAGGACTTGGGGTTGCAACCGGTGCAGGATTTTATAAAGAAGCCTTCCTCAGTCTTTTCTTTATTCTAATTAGTGTCGAATTCCTGCCATGGCTCTTCCAGCGGATCGGACCGATTCGCCTGCAGGAAAAAGAAATCCGCATCAGAATGTCTCTTTCTGACCGAAACCGCATGACCGATATTTTAAAAGAAATGAAAGCCCTCAATATTCGCATTCATTCTGTACGAATTGATGATTTAAAAGAAAAAGACTATCCGATCATGGAAGTACGCGTACGTGTGCATAAAGACCGCTATACAACCGATGTGTACTTTGATATTAAAGATCTAGAAGGCGTCGTTGGCGTGAAGTGTGATACGGTGTAGTCATAAAAAACCCCTTGCTGTTTAACACAGCAAGGGGTTTCTTTTATCGTGCCAGCTGTTGAAAGTCAAAAGGAGTAATGGGTGTTTTTTGCTCAATTTCCTTTTGAAAACATGACAGCATGGCTTTTTCGTCAGAAGTCAATGTTTGGAGATCAAATGCTTGATGTAAAAGCCCATAAATAAGCATATGACGCAGCATGAGAAAATCAGGGATTGTTGCCAGCCACGCGTCATCAAGCTCATTCTCCTGTCGATAGCCTTTTAGAAAATGACTCATAAATTCTGCCGTAAATTCAGCTTTATCATCATATGGAATCACTGGATACCAAAGAACATTATATAGCAAAATACTAATATCATTGATAAACCAGTGATATCCAATATCATCAAAATCGAATGCGATAATCTCTCCTTGATGATAATGAAAGTTCCCGTGATGCAAATCGGCATGCACCAGCCCATACACATCCTTCGAAATTCGGAGCTGGTGAAGCTTTTGCATCAATTCATCTTTTCTTCGAAGCACAACCGTTTGATCAGATGGAATATATTGATCAAGCTTTAATTGCTCCTCTTCATACCACTCTTGACGCTTATAGAGAGGATCTTTTACTTGATATTGTTTTGTTATTTGATGCATTCGTCCTGTATAGGACCCTAACGCTTCAAACAGCTTCCCATTCCAATCTCCTTCATTCACTTTTCTCCCCGGTGCTTTTTCATACACACGGAGTAAAAATGCGCCTCCGGCTTGATCAGGAATGGTTTCAACGTCTTTTCCTCTTGCTGATGAAATCGGCTTTGCTACGGAAATACCATGATGAGACAGGAATCGAAGCCAGTCCATTTCTCCTAAAATATATGTGGGTGAGCGACGAATGGTATGGGTGATTTTTAATATATAATTCTCCCCATTCATTGCCTTATATTCATACACATAATTTTCTGCATCGGCTAGAAATGTCACTTGGTCAAGCTGAAAGTCATACAAGTGAGCCGCTTTCTTTAAGACTTTCTGTTCATCGTATCGTGCTTTTACTTCTTTATGCATGCTGATTCTCCTTTTATCGTCTTTTTAAATGTTCTTGACGGTAATCAGCATTATACGAGCATCAACATACCTGCCTTTCTTCTTGGTTTCTACTAATATTTTGACAAGAGTTTGGAAATCCCTCTTATTTAGTCATATATATGAACAGTCGGTTCTTTGTCCTCAGCATTTTTCGTGATCAGGGCTTCTTGTTGATCAGAAGATGTGATGTTGATTTCAATATTGGTACTCTTGTAGTAATCCATGACTTCTCCGGTTAAATATTGTGTGAAGGCTACGACTTCCGTTTTTCCATAGAACTGCATTGGAATTTCGATTTTCATTTTTTGCAGGTTGCCGTTTTTGTAAAAGCCTTTTCCTACAACACCAGTGTAATTCGGGAAGTAATCTTCTACCTTTGTCTTGAAGCGGTCAAATCGCTCTGAATCATCTTTGTAGCTGCTTTTCGCACTATCTGAAGGGAAGAATACATTCTCCTCTTTGATCGTATCCCAATTTCCGATATCAGTGGAGCCTGCTTTCACATCTGTTTTGGCGATAAAGTTACCTGGAACGATAGATGATTTTGGTGCTTGCTTATAAAGGGCAATCATGACAGGCACTTTTTGCAGTCCGTCCATTTGACGAATTCGCTTGATCACTTGTTCAGCGATTTTTTCACCCTCTGCCAAAAGTTTCTTTGAATTTTTCGATGAATCGATGGTCACCTCTTGCTGCGGGTCACCGATCTTTTCACGGTAATAATAAACCGAGTTCAGCGCAAGACCAATGACAACTCCGCCAAGCTGTAAGCTGTTTTTGTCTTTTCGAATTAAGTAATTATGCTCTAGCATTGAAGCTAAGTAAATTGGACTATTTTCATTTTTAGACTTTGTTGAACCTGAGTTTGGAAGAGCAGGATTTAAGCCCAGATTCTTAAAGTCTTTATCTTCTTTTTCTGCCTTTTTCAGATCACTGCCTGTTTTTTTGCGCGCCAGCCAGCTGAGAACGGTGTCCTCATCTAAATGCTGTCCTTCTTGGAAAAGATAGTCGTTTGTATTAAATGACTCTGTTGCAAGTCGCATGAGTCCAGTTTCAAATTCATCAATGTCCAAGCGTGTATTGAGACGCTCCGCTGTTAGACCTCTAGCAGCTCCTTGTTTAAACGGCAGCACCATTTTGTAATAGGAGTCTGAGATATTGTACATCGGGATGATGGCTGTTTCCTTTGTTTCCTTCGTTTCATCCGTTTTTTGTGTGACCTCTTCCTCTTCCTTTCCCCCAAAAGGTGCACACGCTGACAATACCAGTGTGAGCATTGTCAGCAGCAATAACAACTTTTTCAATAGAAAACACTCCTCTTATTTCTTTAGCTCCTCGAGCATTTTAGCTTCGTCCCAAATTTCAATATTGAGTTCTTCTGCCTTTGTCAGCTTACTTCCCGCTGCTTCTCCGGCAATGACTAGATCTGTTTTTTTACTCACACTGCCTGCCAGCTTTCCGCCTAATGCTTCGATCGCTGCTTTTGCATCGTTTCGAGCCATTTCTTCTAATTTTCCTGTCAGCACAATGGTTTTTCCTGCAAAGTAGGAATCACTTTCTTCTGCTTTTACCGGCTTTGGCCCTGTGTAGGTCATATTGACTCCGAGCTCTTTTAGTTCGTTCAGCAGATCGAGTATTTCTTCTTTCTCAAAATACGTGACGACGGCATCAGCCATTTTTTCACCGATTTCGTCGACTTCAAGTAATTGTTCTTTCGTCGCTTGCTTTAATTGATCGATGTTTTCGAAATGCATCGCCAAGGTCTTTGCCGCTTTTGAACCAATAAATCGAATACCGAGTCCAAATAGTAAACGCTCAAGAGAGTTTTCTTTCGATTGTTCAATTGAACGCAGTAAATTGTCGACAGATTTTTCGCCCATTCGTTCAAGCTGAATGAGCTCTTCTTTCGTTAATCGATAAAGGTCGGACACACGAGAAACGAGCTGTTCCTTGAAGAGCTGTGTAATGACCCGCTCGCCAAGTCCATCAATATTCATTGCATTACGGGAAACGAAGTGAATGAGTCCCTCACGTATTTGGGCAGGACATTCTGGGTTGATGCATCGCAAGGCCACTTCGCCTTCGATTCGCACCAGCTCACTATGACACTCTGGACATTCAGTTGGCATGTGAAACGGCTTTTCTTCGCCTGTCCGCTGATCAACAAGGACACCTGCGACTTCAGGAATAATATCCCCGGCTTTTTTCACAATCACTTGATCGAACAAGCGAATATCCTTTTCTTTGATCAAATCTTCATTATGAAGAGATGCACGCTGCACTGTCGTCCCTGCTACTTTGACAGGCTCAAGAATCGCTGTTGGTGTAATCACGCCTGTACGTCCGACACTTAGTTCAATATCAAGCAACTTCGTTACGACCTCTTCAGCCGGAAACTTGTACGCAATCGCCCAGCGCGGGCTTTTTGCTGTGAAGCCGAGTTCTTCCTGCTGAGCGAGTGAATCGACTTTAATGACAATTCCATCGATTTCATATGAAAAATCGGCACGCTTTATTTTTAATGTTTCAATGAGGTCGATGACTTCTTCGATCGTTTGGCACATCCGTCTTTCTTTGTTTGTTTTAAAGCCAAGTTCGTCGAGAAAATCAAGTCCTGCGCTTTGCGTTTCAACACCAATTTCATCAAGCTCCGCTATACTGTAGACGAATATATCAAGGTTTCGTTTCGCTGCAATTTTCGTATCAAGCTGACGAAGTGAACCTGCAGCCGCATTACGCGGGTTTGCAAACGGCTCTTCTTCGTTTTGTATTCTTTTTTCATTTAATGCTTCAAAAGAAGGTTTTGGCATAAATGCCTCGCCTCTCACTTCAATCGACAGTGGGCGATTGATTTTAAGCGGGATGGAACGAATTGTTTTGAGATTCTCAGTAATATCCTCACCCGTTGTTCCATCGCCGCGCGTCGCTCCTCGGACAAACACGCCATTTTCATAACGGAGAGAAACAGCGAGTCCATCAATTTTCAGCTCGACATTGTATGCGATATCGTCACCGACTGCTTGACGAACCCGGCGGTCAAAATCAAGAAGGTCCTGTTCATTAAACGCATTCCCAAGGCTGAGCATTGGTGTGCCGTGACGCACTTTTTGAAAGGCGTCTAAAACAGCGCCGCCTACTCTTTGTGATGGAGAATCTGCTGCTTTTAAGTCAGGGTGCTCTTCCTCCAAAGAGATCAGCTCACGCATCCGCGCATCATATTCAGCGTCAGGAACACTTGGACGATCAAGTGTATGATATTCGTAGTTGTATTGATTCAAAATCTGGTGCAGTTCCTCGATCCGGCGTTTCGCTGCTTCTTTATCCATCTGCTTCTTCCTTTCAATTCATCCGTTTTGTCAGTCCTATCAGTTTATTGCTTCTCGATTGGTGCAAATGCTGCGAGAAGACGCTTAATGCCTGTAGGGCTTGGGAACGCAATATCAAGCTCTGTGCTGTCTCCGCTGCCTTTCACACTCACAACCGTACCAACGCCCCATTTTTTATGGGCCGCTTTATCGCCCACAGCCCAGCCAATACTGCCGCCGCCTGTGTTTTGAATGGTTTGTGTTTGCGGACGTGAGACAGGTCCCCGTCTTTGCGGTCTTTCTCTTGTTTGGCCAAACGGTGTTTTTGTTTCTTTTTTCTCATTTAGGTTGTCCAATAAATCGGCTGGTATTTCTCGAATGAATCTTGATTCAAGGTTCATGTTCGTCCGGCCGAAAAGTGTTCTCATTTTCGCACTTGATAAATAAAGCTCTTCTTCAGCCCGTGTGATGCCTACATAAGCGAGGCGGCGCTCTTCTTCCATCTCTGCATCTTCCATTAATGAACGGCTGTGCGGGAAGACACCCTCCTCCATTCCCATTAAGAAAACAACAGGGAATTCCAAACCTTTTGCGGCGTGAAGTGTCATTAAAATGACAGCATCCTGATCTTCTTCTTCATTTTCATCCAGCTTATCAATATCTGCGACGAGGGCAAGATCTGTCAGGAAGGTCACAAGTGACTTGTCTTCATTTTGTTCTTCAAAGTTCTTTGTGACGGATAAAAACTCGTCAATATTTTCTAAGCGGCTTTGTGCTTCAATCGTTTTTTCGAGCTTAAGCGCTTCACGATAGCCTGTTTTCTCTAGGATTTCTTCTGTTAATTCTGTGACAGATAAATAATCCTGCATGTTCGTCATTTGATCAATGAGCTGTTTGAACTCATCAAGCGCATTGGCTGCTCGTGCACTCAGTCCAATGAAATCCACCTGACCAAGTGCTTCAAACATAGACAGGTCATTCATCTCCGCATATGCTGCAATTTTATCAACAGATGTCGCACCGATTCCGCGCTTTGGTACGTTGACAATTCGTGCAAAACTAATATCGTCATCTGGGTTTGCCACTAGGCGTAAGTATGCCAAGATGTCCTTGATTTCTTTTCTGTCATAGAACTTCGTGCCGCCGACAATGTTGTATTGAATGTTGGCCTTCATTAACGTTTCCTCTATGACACGAGACTGGGCATTTGTTCGGTAAAGGATCGCAAAATCGGATAATTTACGCTTTCCGCTTTGATGAAGCTGACGAATCTTTCCTGCGACAAATTGTCCCTCACCGAATTCATTATCTGCACGGTAATAGGCTATCTTCGCGCCTTCATCATTTTCTGTCCAAAGATTTTTTGGCTTTCGGTTTGCATTGTTTTGAATCACCGTATTTGCAGCATGCAAAATGCGTTTCGTCGATCTGTAATTTTGCTCAAGCAGAATCACTTCACTGGATGGATAATCTTTTTCAAAGGAGAGAATGTTTGTAATATCCGCTCCGCGCCAGCGATAAATAGACTGATCCGAGTCACCGACAACACATATATTTTGAAAACGCTGCGCGAGCAGTTTCACAAGCATGTACTGCGCTCTGTTCGTATCCTGATACTCATCCACATGAATGTATTGGAATTTCCGCTGATAGTGCTCTAACACTTCAGGGATGCGCTCAAACAGACGAATCGTCATCATAATTAAATCATCAAAGTCGAGTGATTGGTTTTTGAGTAAACGCTTTTGATAATCTGTATAGACATCGCTGACCACTTGATCATAGAAATCACCGGCTGTTTTGGCGTATTCCTCTGCGTCAATGAGTTCGTTTTTTGCACTGCTGATCGATCCTAAAATGCTGCGTGGATCGAACTTTTTAGGATCGATATTCCGTTCTTTTAAAATGTTTTTAATGACTGAAAGCTGGTCAGATGTGTCTAAAATAGAGAAGTTGCGATTCACACCAATGCGGTCAATATCGCGTCTTAAAATACGGACACACATGCTGTGGAACGTAGAGATCCAGATGTCATCCGCGCCAGGTCCTAAAATAGCCTGGACACGTTCACGCATTTCACGTGCTGCTTTATTTGTAAATGTAATCGCTAAAATGTTCCACGGAGCTACATGTTTTTCTGCCATTAAGTAGGCAATTCGATGTGTGAGCACCCGTGTCTTCCCGCTTCCTGCTCCTGCCATCAACAGCAAAGGCCCGTCTGTTGCTTTGACCGCTTCCCTCTGCGCGTCATTCAGCCCTTCTAATAGATGATTCGATATTTCATTCATTCCATTCACCGCCAATTCGAACTTATGTTCTATTTTAACCCGTTTCATCTTATTTGACTATGATGACTTTTTGACTGCATCCACTGTCTTTAATGCTTCTTTGAAATTGTCATAAATGACGTTTCCTACAACCACGACGTCTGCATGCTGGGAGAAGTCTTTTGCCTGCTTAGCGTTCTCGATGCCGCCGCCATAAAAAAGAACTGTTTCATCAAGCACTGCTTTTGTTTCTTTGACAAGCTCTATGTCTCCAAGCGTTCCGCTGTATTCCAGATAAAAAATGGGCAGCTTCATCAAATGCTCTGCCACTCTTGCATATGCCCTGACGTCATCGATATCCAGCGCTGTATTTGCCTCTGTGAGCTTGGCCGCTTTACAATCTTCATTTAAGATGACATAGCCTTCAGGCACAATCTCTTCCATTGACATCAAATCACCGAATTCCTTCATCGCGTCCTTATGAAGCCCAACAATCCAGTCAGGATGAGAGCTGTTTAAGACAGTCGGGATGAAATACAGATCAAAGCCCGGCACAATCATCTCATGTGTGGAGATTTCGAGCACACATGGCACTAGAAAGCGGCGGACCTTTGACATCAATTGAAGCACGTTGTCCTCTGTCACATGATCACTTCCGCCAATCAATATGGCATCCGTCCCAGATTCGCAAATCGCTTCTAGCTGTTCATCGGAAATTTCTTTATTTGGATCGAGTTTAAAGACATGCTTCCACTCGGTAACATCATACATGAAAAACGTTCCTCCATTCGTTTCATTCCATTTAAATATTATAACAAAATCAAAGGCCGCAAAAAATGGGTAACCTCCTTCAGCTAAAAGTTTCATTCTTTTGAAAATGAGCGATTGTGACTTTAGATAAAATGGCTGGAGAATAGATGAAAAAATCGACTTGGAGAGGAGCTGAAAGAGGTTGATATTTTGGCACTTTGTCACATGCTATTATACAATAAAGGAATATTTTACTATAGATTTAAAAAAGATCTATTGAACAGAGGTGACTCTTTTGAAAAGAACGATTACATATGAACAAAGTATAGATATCGGATACATCTATATCACCCCGCAATCGGAGCGTTTGAAAATCAAAGAAACCATTGAATTAGATGTCAATGAATGTATCAATGTAGATATCGACAAAGAGGACCGAGTGGCTGGATTGGAGTTATTTGCAGAAGAATCCGAAGTGCTGCGGAACGCTCCGGTTTATGAGGATCATCTTTCTTTACGTTTGACGGATCAGGAAGTTCTCTCAACCTATCATCTGTCAGGCGTTGAATTCCAATTCTCGACACCTGATCAAAAAAGGCTGATCGGTTTTACCATTGTCGATCCTCTTCGATATAACATCACAAGAAAAAAACCGTTTTGATCTTTCAAAACGGTTTTTTTTCAAACTATTGTCTCGCTTCATTAAAATAATGGACGGATGTCATGGCCCCTTCGTCGACCATCTTGTTGTCTTGGATATCTAATGGATCTGGGTGGCCGGCTTTTTCAGGAACCTTTTCATCTGACCGGAACATGCTTGCCCATTTTTTCAGATGCTGTTTATTTTTTACCGCTAATAACACAGCTCCTCCAACCCCTAATCCTGCAAGTACATACGCATTTGGACGCTTATTCATGTATGTTCCCTCCCCTTATGATCTTATTTGTAAGTTACCCCGCCTTTTCATTTCTAAACGTCACAATATGTTGATGTGGTTTCTCTTTTTATGAAAAGTGGAATAACAACAGCAATGAAAGAGAAAAGAGGGGATCTTCATGACCACAACCTTAATGATCATCGGCACATTGCTAATCATTTTTTTGATCATCCCAATCATTCTATTGATCTGGATTTGGATGAGGGATGAAAAACAAGAAGAACATTCAGTTCTGCGAAATTATCCGGTCATTGGAAAGCTGCGGTTTATCTTTGAAAAAATAGGACCTGAGCTTCGCCAATATCTGTTTCTGAATGACCGAGAGGAGCTGCCCTTCTCAAGAAGAGAATACGAGCAGGCGGTCATGTCAGGAAAGTACAAAAGCCGGACGATGGGCTTTGGATCAAAACGTGATTTTGACAAGCCAGGCTATTACATTCGAAACGTCCTGTTTCCAAAGCAGCGAGATGAACTACGAATCGATCAATCTGAAAAAATCAAAACGAAAGTGTATCAAATTGATCAAGACAATTTACTGCGAAGAAGTGAACATTTCAAAGAAGTCGAAGCAAATCCTTATTTTCTCCATCAAGAGGATGTACAAGTCATTGGCGAACACACATGTCAAAAGCCTTTCCATGTGAAAGGACTGATCGGTCAATCCGCTATGAGCTACGGCTCCTTAGGCGACAGGGCCATTACCGCTCTATCCTCAGGATTAAAAATGGCCGGCGGTACGTGGATGAACACAGGTGAAGGCGGGCTTTCTCCTTATCACCTCAAAGGCGGCGCAGATATCATTTGTCAGATTGGGCCCGGTTTATTTGGCGTTAGAACAGAGGATGGCGCATTTTCCTTTGAAGAATTCAAGAAAAAAAGCGAGCACGAGGAAGTCAAAGCCTTTGAACTCAAGCTGGCACAAGGAGCAAAAACACGCGGCGGTCATATTGACGGCGAAAAAGTAACGGAAGAAATTGCGAATATCCGTAAATTACCGCCTCACCAATCCATTGACAGCCCAAACCGCTTTGAGATGTTCCACTCCATTCCTGACATGTTTGATTTCATTGAGGAGCTGCGGAGTATAGGCGGAAAGCCAGTTGGAATCAAACTTGTTGTCGGACATAAAGAAAATATTGAAGAGCTTGCCAGCTATATGAAAACAAGCGGGAAACACCCTGATTTCATTACAGTTGATGGCGGAGAAGGCGGTACAGGGGCATCCTTTCATGAATTGGCGGATTCCGCAGGGCTGCCAATTTTCACGGCACTCCCTATGGTTCATCAAATTTTGAAAGAATACGGTGTCAGAGATCAGGTGAAGCTCTTTGCTTCTGGCAAGCTTCTCTCGCCTGATAAAATTGCGATTGCCCTTTCAATGGGAGCTGACTTTGTGAATATTGCTAGAGGTCTCATGTTTTCAGTCGGATGCATTCGCGCCCAAGTCTGCCACACGAATAAATGCCCAGTCGGGGTCGCCACAACTGATCCAAAGCTGCAAAAGGGTTTATCGATTGAAGAAAAAAAATACCGAGTGTGCAATTATATCCTGTCTCTTAGAGAAGGTTTATTTAACTTATCCGCAGCTGCGGGAATAGAATCGCCTATTCATTTTAATGAAAAACATATTATTTTTAGACAAGAGAATGGCGAGACAAGCGAAGTGCCGATGTTCTCAGGCACACAGCCATCTGTCTAGCTTGAAAAGGTGCGGAAACGCACCTTTTTTTATTAACATTTTCGTATAAAGTTAGCAAACAGTAGAGTTTAAGAAAATCATCTCAAACGAAGATAGCATCTCCTATGAGGGAGAAAGATGATTTATGGGCGAGCTAAATTAAAAAAACAGGGACCATTTATCAGTCCCTGCCCGCTTTTCATAAAAAAACTGCAAACAAGTCCATTTTTCGTGAAAAGGATTGTTTACAGTGAAAGCTGCTTTATTTTGTTTCGTTATTTTCTTGCTGTTCGGCTACGCGGTCAAGTGCCATCGTATAGGCATCGTTGCCGTAGTTCAAGCAGCGTTTGACACGTGAGATGGTTGCAGTGCTTGCACCTGTTTCCGTCTCAATTTTATGATACGTGTTTCCCTCGCGAAGCATACGTGCTACTTCAAGACGCTGTGATAAAGATTGAATTTCATTGATGGTACACAAATCATCAAAGAATCGATAACATTCTTCCAGGTCTTTAAGGGATAAGATGGAGTTGAATAACTGATCTAAGCTTTTGCCCCTTAATTTATCAATTTGCATCTTAATACATCTTCTCCTTTACTATTGCCACACCGCTTCGCACGATCTTCTTCTAAGAAAGCGGTATCTTTCCTGACTAATTTTTTTAAAACCTCAGCAATGAGCTTTGAACAGATCATGACAGGTTTGGTTCTACGCTGAAAATGCCGTCAGGTTCTTTCGTAAGCCGAAGCTTCTTTATCGTAAACAAATTCGACAAGTTCTGTCATTTTCCTTGTATGACAATCTGACAAACTTGTTTGCTTCCTGTATAAAGATGACTTCTGCTTGGTTAGGTCTTCTGCCCTAATATATAGACTTTGCGGAAAGCTCAGCGAGACCCACAAATATGCGCCCCGCCTTGCTCGATCATTCAAAATATGTTGGCCGGTCAGCGTAACCGACAGAATCATTTTACAATTAGAGTACTTCATTCGTCATGTCAAAGCCCTCTGCTTTGTCAACAGCTCCACATAAGATCATGATCACTTACATGGCAGTGAAGAGAACCATAGCTCACTTCTGCCCTATAACAGCAGTCAGAAATGCGGCAAAGATGATACAGCTCCACTCTGTTATATTTTAACGCATTATAGACGGAAAGAGTACAGTTTTTTTCATGACATCAAATATTCCTCTTGGCGTCACTCGAATATATGGCAAATGTGTACTTTGGAAAAAGACAAGTGTATCAATTGGGCAGTCAAATGGATAGCCGCGCTCAATGAGCAGCTCGCGTAATGTTTGTTCCTGCTGAAGAACAGTCTCAAATGGTTCAGCCGATGCACAGCCTGATAATTGCAGCGGGATTTCATGCAAAATTTTCCCGTTCTCTGTGAGGACGATTCCCCCGCCAATTTCTTTCATCCGCTTATGTGCCAGCATCATATCCTCTTTATTTTTCCCGATCACTAAAATGTCACCCGTGAGCGAAAATGAGCTGACAAAGCCTTGCACTTTGTTTGCGAATCCTTTTAGCATCGTATTCACACGCCACTCGCCTTTTCGGTCAATTAGGCTAAAGAAGCTTTGATCATGGTCACATGACAGCTGGTTGATTGAGTTATCAATTTCCACTGTATAAGGCTCCATGATGACGGCATTTCTCATCTTCACACCTAGCGGCATAGAGAATTGCAAATCACTCATCGTCAGGTCATACCCCAAATCTAATGGAAGAAGCCCGCCATTTTCCCATTTTGTTTCTTGGAATTGATGCTGGTTCTCGCCATCTAATTTGAGGATAACCCCTTTAGATATGACCGTTTCAGGATTTGGGTTCATTGGATCATCTAAAATATTCAAAGAAGCCAGCCGTCCAGGACCGACAACGCCTAATAAGTCATCAATTTGATGGTATTTTGCAATGTTAAATGTCGCCATATTATACGCATCAATGATCGGCACGCCTTCTTCAAGGGCGATCGAAATCAAGCGGTTAATCATGCCTTCCTCATAAAAGTGAGGAGCAGCACCATCTGTTGTATAGAAAAAGTGGTCATAGTGTCTAAAATCACGCTCATGCAATTCTCTTAAAATGTTCACTAAATCTGGGCGGATGGAAGAATGCCGCAATGAAACATGATAGCCAAGGGACAAGCGTTTTAACACATCGTCCGCATTCATCGCTTCATGATCACTGTCCGCGCCAAACAGCTTCATTTTTGTTAGCGTTTTCTCAGAAGCTCCAGGGAAATGCCCTTCAATTCGTTTTCTCTGCTTCTTCGTTTCTTGCATGCAATATAAAATGAGATCATCACCGTCCATCAATCTTGGCCAGCTTGTTAATTCGCCGCCTTGAAGGACGTCAGGATGATCAATCCATTCCTTCCGGTAGTTGACTGGCAGCATCTCATCTTCATATCTGACTTCCGTTTGAAGATCGTATCTGGACCACCAGAAATACTGAAATGGCTGCTTTTTTAATTCACATAGAGTGGAAAGCGCTTTCTTTTCATTGCTTTGCAAAAGAAGAAATAAGTTATCGCTGACCATTGTTGTTGTGCCAAATTGAGACACATATTCTGCAAGTGATTGGGGATTATAAATATGGAACGGATGCGCGTGAGGCTCTATATACCCAGGCACAATGTATTTCCCTTCACAATCAATCACACGTTTAGCTGATTTATTTTGAGGAAGCTCTGCTCCGACATAAACAATTCGATCATCATGTATCCAAATATTTGCCTTCACCCATTGCTTCAAAAACGGGTTAAGCACGAGTCCATTCGTTAAAAGGAGTGTTGGAACTATTTTTGAGTCGACTACATCGATTTGTGTGCGGATGTCATTATTTCTCCAATTAAAAGTACGTTCGGACATTCACATACTCTCCTTCATTTGTATTAGCCCTATCGTAACATAACGAACCACGTTACGCATTAATGAAACGTTACAATTTCTTGAAATCACACTTAAAATAATTTAAAAAAGGAGATTCACCTTCAATGAAACCTAATCTCGGCTTAATGGAAGCGCTCATTAGAATTGCCTGCGGAATGACAATATGTACTGTAGCTGGATCCTTATATTCTAGAAAACCATGGAGTAAAATGCTGCTTTTGGGCATCATGTTTGGCGGTATGAAACTAGGATCTGGCATTCTTCGTTTTTGTCCAGTGACATATATGTGTGAGCAGCAAAACACACATAAAGAGAAGGCTGAGTAAGGCAGCCTTCTTTTTTGTGATCATTTTCATCTCATTCCGCTGCTTCACACCATTCGACCATTGTCCCTGCAATAATTTCTGCTGCTTCTATCACATGCTCAATGTCGATAGATTCATTCGGAAAATGGGCGAGCTCTGTTGTTCCAGGTCCAAACACGATAATGGGAATACCTGCTGCCTGTGACAGTAATCCGCCGTCAGTTCCCCAAGGGGCGGCTTCGATCTTCGGCGGCTGCTTCATGACCGCTTCATATTGTTCCTTCAATAAACCTAAAAGCGGATGATCCGTATCGATTGAACCCGGAAGCCATCTTGCACCAAACCATTCGACCTCAACAGGATGCTCTTGGAACCATTCATCTTTTTCTCCGAGTTCTGCCATCCAATTTTCTAGTTCCTTCTCTGCCTGTTCTACCGTTTCACCCGGCATCACCCCGAGCCTGCCTTCCATTGTGACAAGGTCTGCTACAGAGGATGGCCAATCACCACCTTGAATTTTCCCGATATTGATCGGAATCGGAATTGGGATATGCTGAAACAGCGGCTCCGTGATTCGCTGATTTCTTTCTTCTTCTAGTGCTGCTATATGTGAAAGGACAATCGTACTCTTTTCAATAGCAGAAACGCCGTGATATCTTGTTCCGCCATGAGCAGCCCTTCCTTTAATATGCAGTCTGAACCATTTAGATCCTTGCTGAATCGGAAAGATTTTCATATGACTTGGCTCTGGAATGATGGCTGCATCTGCTGTATATCCTTTCAGTATGGCTGCAAGGGTGCCTGCACCGCCGCTCTCTTCTTCGACAACACTATGAAACACGACATCTCCCTTCAGCGGAATCTGAAGCGCATGCAGTGCCTCAAGTGCAAAGAGTAAAGAAACGTTTCCACCTTTCATATCTGTTGCCCCGCGTCCATAAAGTCTCCCGTTTATGATATGCCCGCTGTAGGGCGGATATGTCCATTGTTTGTGATCTCCTGCTGGGACAACATCCACATGCCCATTTAATAAAATAGATTTGCCGCCGCCTTTTCCTTTCAATCGTCCGGCGACATTAGGACTTCCTTTAAAAGAACGCCTTGGGGAATAAAAATACGGGTGGTTCAGCAAGTCATCTCCGCCAATGTCCCATATGTCGACATCAAAGCCAATGGCAGAAAGTTTATTTGCTACGATTTGCTGTACTTCTTGCTCATTCCCTTGTGTGCTGTCACATTGCACCATTTGCTGAAGAAGCGTTACGGCTTCCTCCTTATGCTCTTTCATCCAGTTTCTGATACGTGTGGTTGGCTGCAAGTCAGTCATCCTTTCTACACAACAGATTTGACATCAGGCGCTAAAATGAGCGGCGCCTCTGTCGCCCTCATGACATCTTCCGGCTGAAACGGCGGCATGACTTCACGCAAAATGAGCAGCTGTGATTTGACCTCAATGACTGCCATATCTGTAATAATCAGATCCACACAAGACTTAGCTGTTAAAGGTAGCGTGCAGGCGGCTTTTATCTTAGATTGTCCGTGTTTATCAAGGTGGCTCATCACGACCACTACCTTTTTCGCTTTTTGCGCGAGTTCAATCGCTCCGCCCATACCCGGTACTCGTTTACCCGGTACAATCCAATTCGCAAGATCCCCCTGACTGCTGACTTCAAGTGCACCTAAAATCGTCATATCCAGCATCCCTTTGCGAATGATGCCAAAAGCGGTTGTGCTGTCCATATATGAGCCGCCTTTTGTTAATGTAATAGGGAAACCTCCGGCATTGCACAAATTCGGATCTTCTTCCCCTCGTGCTGGTGAAGCGCCTGCTCCCATAATGCCGTTTTCTGCATGCAGCCACACCTCGTAATGTGGTGGGATGTATTCAGCTGCAAGGGTTGGGATGCCGATCCCAAGATTGACGATCATCCCATCTTCAATTTCCTGTGCCGCACGTTTGGCTATGCGGTGTCTTAAATCGATGTCTCCCATGCCCATGTCCAGTTCACTCCTTTTGATTGCACGATCTGGTTCACAAATACGCCTGGCGTCACAATTTCCTCTGGATGAAGCCTGCCCACAGGCACTATCTCCTCTACTTCCGCAATGGTCCAATCTCCTGCCATCGCCACAATCGGGTTTGTATTCCGTGCACTTTTATCAAAAATCAGGTTCCCTGCTTCATCTGCTTTGAGGGCATTCACAATCGCAATATCCGCAGTCAGCGCAGGCTCAAGAATATACTGCTTTCCACCTAGCGGAACCAATTGTTTCTCATCAAGATTGAGGCTATCCATGCCGACATCTGTCACAATGCCCGCTAAACCCATTCCGCCTGCCCGAATCTTTTCCGCTAGAATGCCCTGCGGGTAAAAAAGAACGTCTAGTGTACCCGCCTGCATTTTCTGTCCGGCAATTGGATTAGAGCCAATATGTGAAGCAATGATTTTCTTCACTCTTCCTTCTGTGATCAGCCTGCCAACACCGATTTGCGGGAAGCCTGCATCGTTTCCGATCAATGTCAGGTCTTTGATATTGGCTTCTAGGATGGCATCGATCAATGATGGCGGTGACCCCACACCGCCAAACCCGCCAAACATGATGGTCATCCCGTCCTTAAAATGTGTGATCACTTCATCAAGACTCGCTGTTTTGTTCATCCTCTTTCCTCCCTACATCGCAGATGGGAAAAACCCTCGATTGATGACTTCTTGTTCAACCTGCGTCATTGTCTGCCCGAATAAATGAATGAGTTCATCCATCTCCTGCTGCGCGATGGAAAGCGGCGGTGCGATCATGATTGCTGCACCTCCTACGCCATCCTCTCCAGCGCTTGCTGGGTAAACAAGCAAACCATTCTGTTTGGCCGTCTCCACAACTAAATGTGTCATTTGAGCATGGGCAGGAAATGGTGTTTTCGATAATCGGTCTGCGACAAACTCAATGCCAATGAGCAGTCCCTTTCCTCTCACATCTCCTATAATGGAATGTTTTGATTGCAAATCCTTTAAAGCATTCATTAAATATCGGCCAGACAAATCAGCCCGTTCTGAAAGCTGGTGTTTTTTCATATATCGAATGACAGCCAGTGAGATGGCTGCTGAAAGCGGATTGCCGCTATATGTGTGGCCTGCCATCACAGAGCCCGAACCGCTGAGAATTGGTGCAATCACATGATCCGCTGAGACAGCTGCCGCAATCGGTGAATAGCCGGCACTCATGCCTTTTCCAAGCACCATAATGTCTGGGACGACGCCCCAATGTTCCATGGCAAACATTTTCCCAGTTCGTCCAAAGCCTGTCATGACTTCATCTGCAATCATTAAAATATCGTTTTCCTCACAGACACGCTTCATTGCCTCAAAATATCCATCTGGCGGTACAAGTGCCGCGCCCGCTGCTCCAACAATCGGCTCTGCAATAAAAGCCGCAATCCTCTCTTTTCCTATACGCTGAATGACCGTTTTAAATTCCTGGACATACCATTCGACCTGCTTACTTTCTTCCTTTGGTAGCCATGAACGGTAGCTGTATGGCGGAGACAGCACCGGGTGTTTTTCGAGCAGTGGTTCAAAGCGCTCTCTCCTTGCAATATGTCCTGACATCGACAGCGCACCAAGTGTAATGCCGTGATAACTCATCCATCTTGAGATGATGTGATTCTTCTCTGCCTTCCCCTGCTCCTGCCAATGCTGAATGGCAATTTTCATCGCAGTTTCCGTTGCCTCTGACCCGCTTCCGACAAAAAAAGACCAGTTCAGGTTCCCTGGGCAGAGTGTACTCAATTCATAGGCAAGTTCTTCTGCTGGTTCATTTGTGAATTGTGATCTGTACGTAAAGCTCACCTTTTTCGCTTGCTCTGTCATGGCATCAATGATGTCTCTTATGCCATGTCCAATACTTGCCGTGACAGCACCAGATGAGCCGTCTAAATATTTTTTCCCGTCCCGATCATATAAATAAATCCCCTCTCCTTTCACAGCCACAGGATAATGCTGATTCAACATTGGTTTGATTAAGTAATCCCGGGTCTCCACTTTGTCATTCCTCCCTCTCTCGTCAGCAGCTGCATCTTTCTTTTTTCATGAATCGCAAGAAAATTTTGTATACTTGTTATAAGATTAGCTTAATCAAGAGGGCAGTCATCCTCCATTCGCCATATGCCCGAATTTCACACGTATTTTTTATACATCGTGTATAAGAGTGTTCAAAAGGAGGTCATGAGTCTATGGCGATTCTCGTCAAAGATGCACTCTCGCTCGATATCATGAAGGAAACAAAGCTGCTTGCTGGAGAAAATGGACTGGACCGCCTCATTCAGTGGGTGACCATCGTGGAAATTATCGAAGATACTTCAAGGCTTTCAGAAGGAGAGCTGCTTGTCACAACCGGCTTTGGGCTTGCAGACAATAGGGAAAGGCGCGCCCGGCTTGAAGAACTGATTCAATCTGATCGTCTATCCGCCATTGCCATTTATAAAGGCGTGTACTTAACGGAAATTCCTGCATCACTGATTGAAGCTGCCAAAAACAGCGGCATTCCACTCATCGAGATTCCTTCACATGTCAACTTCTCAGACATTACAAAAGCCGTTCTAGAGCAAATCGTCAGCAGCCAGCTCCACCAGCTTAAATATTCTTCAGCCATTCACCAAAGACTGACTCATTTAAATGTCAGCAATAAAAATGTCACACAAATTACAGATGAGCTGGCACATCTCACTTCGGCAAACATTGTTGTGCTTGATGTTTTTTTACATCAAACAGCAGCTCATCTCATCAAAGATGAAGTGACGTACTCTCCTGCTTTTGGCTTTCTGACAGATCGTGAACCAATTGAAACGACACCTCTTCTCAAGCAGGCTGAGGAGAAAGGGCGGCTCGTCTATGACACGTGCGGTGCGTTTGTGCTGGCTGCGTGCCCGGTGATTGCGATGGGTGATATTTTCGGGTTTATTGTGTCTTTGAAAAGAAAGGATGCGTGGCATCATCTCGACGCGATTGCCATCGAGCATGCCGGGGCCGTGTATGCGATTGAATGGCTGAAGCAAAAAGCCATTCAAGATACAGAAAACCAAATGCAAGGTCATTTGTTAGATGATATTTTGCAGCAGCAATACACAGAAGAAAGCTATGTCATCGAACAAGCAACAAAGCTGCAATATGATATGAGCGATGAGCAGGTGGTCATCTACTTTCAATTTCAGCATCAGCACACACAGCTCGATCACCAAATGATGCAGCGCCTATCTCAATTGCTCACGTCGATATTTGAACGCAGACATATTCCTTTTTTACTTAAGACAAGGCTCGATTCCATTTTTGTTCTTACCCCCGCAGGAAAAAAAGCGTTTCAAGAAGCGGAGTGGTATCGCGCAGCAGAAGAGTGCCGGAGCACTTGGTCTTATTTTTTTCCCGTCCATCCGATCGTGATTGGCATTGGGAGAGCCTATGACCAGATCGGTCTCTTTGCAAAAAGCGCGAAGGAAGCGCAGTATGCAGCAAGGCTTCTTCCGCTTTTAAAGACAGACGAATGCATCATTCATTATCAGAAGCTTGGCTTATACGGGATGCTTCTTGAAATGAATGAAGCGGGGATGAATTTGCATGACTTTTACGTGGAGCTGTTAAGTCCTTTGCTTTATACGAAAAAACAGGGAGCAGACCTGATCCATACACTCGAAGTGTATTTGGCCCACAATGAAAATATTCAAAAATCTGCGGGAGAATTGTTTATTCACAGACATACATTAAGCTACCGGCTGAAACAAATTGAAACGAGAACAGGCTGCAGCCTCAAATCCACGGATGATCGGATGAAGCTGCAGCTCAGTATCATGGCGTACCGCCTATCTGGTCTGCTTGATCAGATGAGAACCATTTCATGATTCATTCGGCGTTTTGACCCATAGATTCATATCTTCAATTTTGTCAAAAATATAGCAGTTGTTTTGGAATCGGCCGGTATATGTATAGCCGAGCTGATAAAACACTTGATTCATTCCATAGGATAGTGCACGTGCAAGAGAATAAAAGACATAAATGTGCATGGATTGAAGTTCTTTTTCGAGTGCTAGAATCAAATGGTGCATGAATCCTAGCTTTCTGTATGCCGGAAGGGTCGCACAATCTGTTAATTCCGCATGACCATAAGGGTCATTGATTTCAGCAGATGCTGCACTCACAATGTGCCCGTCATGTTCAACGGCATAAAAAACCGTCCCTTCCTCCATCACCTTTTGGATGTAATCTGGCTCATTCATTGGCGTAGGATACGTTTCAAAGACGGTATCATAGAGCTTTGCCAGCTTGTGAATATCCTGCGTATCCGCTTTCCTCATCACATACTCATCCTGCCACGTGCCTTGATCTTTTTTGAGAGGCTTTTCTTGAATAGACGCAACAATTTCATCTTCCTTCAGCCAATACGGGCTGTTCATTCGACTCTCCGTCAGAAAGAGCGACATGCCGTACGCATCACTTCCAAGAAAATAATGAGAAAACACACCTTCAAGCCGAAAGCCTTTTTCTAAAAAAAGAGGCATATGCTCACGCCTGACTTTCACAATGACCTTAGAAGCCTTACAGTCCGCCGCTTCCTGAAGAACCGACTGAATCACATCCCGCACCCTGCCGCTATAGTCATCCAAACGGATTCGCTCATTAAATGAATCAATACAGATCGAGGCAGAAAAACGCTCGTTCGCAAGTTCCTTCAATTGCACCATATACTCATCCTCTCTTATAAATCAGCTAAAAAAAATCCAAATGGAACATGAAACAATGACGATACCAGAAAAAATCGACATGATCATATACCTAATGGCTGAGCCTTTTTTGGCTTTGTTTTGCTTTCTCGCTTCATACATGATGAGATTTGAGAACAGTATAAATAAAATAAGTAGAACGATGGCAAATAGAATGATTCCTTGAATGACCATGCTGCCTCCTCATAAATTCGTCATCCCATATTACTTCTTCATATTCGAGCATCATCCCTTCTCATGAACAAAAAACACCTTTCCATCTCGTCAGATAGAAAGGTGTTTTGATTAAACGTTTTTCCCCGCAGCCTTCAGCGCACGGGCACCAATGTCACGGCGATAAAATAGACCTGGCTGTATGATTTCTTCAACCGCTTCATACACTCTTGATCTTGCCGCTTCAAATGTGTCGTCAAATGCGGTCACATTCGCTACACGTCCGCCATTCGTGACGAATTGATTGTTTTCTTTTTTTGTTCCTGCGTGGAAGGTCACGACATCAGAGACAGTCGTTTGCAAGGTACCGATTGGTGTGCCTTTTGCATAGTCTTCTGGGTATCCTTCTGATGCAAGAACCACACTAACAGCCGCAGTGTCTTTCCACTGTAAGTCCACATCTTTTCCATCAAGAATATCGAGAAATACTTGAACTAGATCTGATTGTAGACGAGGGAGAACCACCTGCGTTTCAGGGTCGCCAAAGCGTGCATTGAATTCAATCACCTTTGAGCCTTCTGGTGTCAGCATTAAGCCTGCATATAAAATGCCTGTAAATGGACGCCCTTCCTGCACCATTGCGCGAGCTGCCGGTTTGACGACGTCCTCCACCGCTTTCTGAACCACTTCATCTGAAATCTGCGGAACTGGTGAATAAGCGCCCATTCCGCCTGTATTCGGCCCTTTGTCATCTTCAAAGGCCCGTTTGTGATCCTGCGCAATCACCATCGGGTACACCTTTTCTCCGTTGACAAAGGCCATGAGTGAAAATTCCTCGCCTGTTAAAAATTCTTCGATAACAACAGATGCACTGGCATCGCCAAACTTTTCATCCTCTAAGAAATCATGCAGACAGTCGATCGCCTCTTCAAGCGTCATCGCGACTGTCACACCTTTTCCTGCGGCGAGACCGTCTGCTTTAATCACAATCGGCGCACCCTTTTCTTCCACATATGCCTTCGCTTCTTCAAACGATGTGAAGGTAGCATAAGCGGCTGTTGGGATATCATAATTTTTCATTAAGTCTTTTGCAAATTCCTTTGAGCCTTCAATGACCGCAGCTTTTGCATTCGGTCCAAATACTTTTAGACCTGCTTCTTCAAATGCATCAACGACACCTGCGATTAAAGGAACTTCTGGACCGACAATGGTTAAGCCGATTTCGTTTTCTTTTGCAAAACGAATTAATGCCTCATGATCGCCTTCGTCGATTGGTACAAGCTTCGCAGCATCTGTCATTCCATCATTGCCGGGTGCGACAAATACTTGGCTGACAAGTTCACTTTGATTCACTTTCCATGCGATGGTATGCTCTCTTCCGCCTCTGCCGATAATTAGTACGTTCACACTGTCATCCCCTTAATGTTTGAAATGTCTAACGCCAGTGAAGACCATGGCGATGCCGTATTCATCTGCCTTTTGAATCGATTCTTCATCACGAATAGATCCGCCTGGCTGAATGATCGCTGTGACGCCTGCCTTAGCAGCAGCTTCCACTGTATCGCCCATTGGGAAGAACGCATCAGAGCCTAGTGCGCTTCCTTTTGCCTTTTCACCTGCTTGCTCAATCGCAATGTTCGCTGAGCCGACACGGTTCATTTGACCAGCGCCGATCCCTGCTGTCATTTGATCTTTCGCAAGAACAATGGCATTTGATTTCACATGCTTGACCACTTTCCAAGCAAGTTTTAAGTCTTTCCATTCGTCTTCTGTTGGTTCTCTTTTCGTTGGAATAGAGATTGTTGCTTCCTCTAAGCCGTACGTATCAATATCCTGAACAAGCAATCCGCCATGGACACTTGTCAGCTGTTTTTCTTTTTTCCCGAGATCCGCTTCTACATCTAATGTTAATAGACGAAGGTTCTTTTTCGCCGTTAACACGTCAAGTGCTTCTTGGCTGAACGAAGGAGCGATGACAATTTCTAAGAAAATCGTATGCAGTACGTCAGCCGTTTGTTTATCTACTTCACGGTTAAGTGCCACAATGCCGCCAAAAATAGAAGTTTCGTCTGCCTTGAACGCTCGGTCAAATGCTTCTGCAATCGTTTCTCCTGTACCAACGCCGCACGGGTTCATATGCTTCACAGCAACAGCGGCCGGCTCCGTGAATTCTCGTACAATTTGGAGTGCTGCATCTGCATCTTTAATATTGTTATAGGAAAGCTCTTTTCCATGTAATTGCTTTGCAGTAGCCAACGAACCTTTCGCTGGAAGAGCATTTTCATAGAAAGTCGCCGCTTGGTGCGGGTTTTCTCCATAACGAAGGGATTGTTTTTTCTCAAACGTGACAGTGAACTGTTCTGGCTCTGTTTCTCCGACAAAGTTTGTTAAGTAATCCGCAATTAGAGCATCGTAAGCAGCCGTATGACGGAATACCTTTGCAGCAAGCTCACGCTTTTTCTCTAGTGACACGCCGCCTTCTTTGATTTGCTGAATGACTGTATCATAATCACGAGGATCGACAATCACTGTGACGTCTTGATGGTTTTTTGATGCTGCACGAAGCATTCCCGGTCCGCCAATATCAATGTTTTCAATCGCTTCTTCATATGTCACATCGTCTTTTGAGATCGTCTCTTTGAATGGATAGAGATTCACGACAACAAGATCAATCGGCTGAATGCCATGCTTTTCAATCTGCGCCATATGCTCATCGTTTTCTCTCACTGCTAAAAGCCCGCCATGAATGTTCGGGTGAAGTGTTTTGAGTCGTCCGTCCATGATTTCAGGGAATCCAGTGACTTCTGAAATCCCAATGACATCAATGCCGTTCTCTTGAAGAAGCTTGTGTGTACCTCCAGTTGAAATCACTTCAACACCAAGTTCTGTTAATTCTTTCACAAAAGGTACAAGATTCGTTTTATCGGAAACACTGATTAATGCGCGTTTGATCGTCATGCCTTCGTCACCTCATTAAGATAATTCTAAAAGTGATTTGATCACTTTTGGATATAGTGTGTGTTCTAGTTCATGCATTCTTTTTTCAATCGATTCAAGCTCTTCCCCTTGTTCGATGTAAATCGACGCTTGGTCAATGATTGGACCTGTATCCATGCCTTCATCGACAAAATGGACAGTAATGCCTGCCACTTTGACGCCTGCTTGATAGGCTTGACCAATAGCATCAAGCCCTGGGAAGGCTGGCAGCAAGGACGGATGGATATTAACAATTTTCCCTCTGAATGCTTCAAGTAATGTCGGACCAATCAGTCTCATATACCCAGCAAGGAAAACCCATTCCACTTCATGCAGCCTAAGCTGTTCAATGATCGTTTGTTCAAAAGCGGCCTTATTCGGAAAAGCCTTCGGGGTAAATGCAAAGGAGGGAATGCCCTCTTTCTCAGCACGGTCCAGCACCTTTGCCCCCGGTTTATCACAAATCACAATGGCAGCCTCTGCCTGCCACTGTTCTTTTTTTAATGTATCAATAATGGCTTGAAAATTCGTCCCGCTTCCGGAGGCGAAGATCGCAAACTTCTTCATGAGAGGCTTCCACCGCCGAATGTGACACCTTCTCCTTTTTGAACACGGCCGATGAGAAAAGCTTTCTCTCCGTCTTCTTCAAGTCCTCTGATCACTTCGACAAGGTCATCTTCTTTTACGGCTAAGACAAAACCAATGCCCATATTAAACACATTGAACATTTCTTCTGCCTTTAACTGTCCTTTTTCTTGAATAAAGGAGAAAATTTGCGGTACCGGCCATGAGCCGTTATCAATCTCAACGCCAAGCCCTTCAGGCAGCATACGTGGTAAATTTTCAATAAAGCCGCCGCCTGTCACATGTGCCATACCGTCAACCTTACCGGCTTTCACTTGTTTAAGAACAGGCTTCACATAAATTTTGGTCGGTTCAAGAAGCTCTTCTCCAAGAGGTCTTGTAAAAGGTTCATACGTTTGATGAAGGTCAAGACCAGCGTCTTCAAGCAATACTTTACGAACGAGAGAGTACCCATTGCTATGAATTCCGCTTGAGCTGAGTCCAATCAGCAAGTGCCCCTCTTTGATGCTTTCTCCTGTCACGATTTCATCCTTTTCAACGACACCTACTGAAAAACCAGCAATATCATATTCATCTTCTGTATAAAGACCCGGCATTTCTGCTGTTTCTCCGCCGACAAGCGCTGAACCAGACTGCTCACAGCCGTCAGCCACACCTTTGACAATGGATTCAATTTTCAAAGGATCTGCTTTTCCGACTGCTAAGTAATCTAAGAAAAAGAGCGGTTCTGCCCCTTGTGCAAGCACATCGTTGACACACATTGCCACGGCATCGACACCGATCGTATCGTGTTGATCCATTAAAAAGGCAAGCTTTAATTTCGTTCCGACACCATCTGTTCCTGAAACAAGAACGGGCTTTTTATATGGCAGCTCAGATAAATCAAACATACCGCCAAATCCACCTAGAGCACCCATGACGCCTGCTCTTTTTGTACGTTCTACGTGTGTTTTCATTCGTTTGACGGCTTCGTATCCTGCTTCGATGTCGACACCGGCGTTTTTATATGCTTCTGACATCCCATTCACTCCTTTTAGCTGCTTCTCTTTCATTTATTTCCAGCAGAATGAAAGAGCAGCATATCAAATCATCTTGACTGCTGCTCCTTTATTCGATTATTTCGTCAGTGCTGTTTCCTTCACATGCGGAAGAACAGTATCTTCATAAATTTCCGTCGGGTATTTCCCAGTAAAGCATGCTAAGCATTGACCGCGCTGCGGATCATCATACTTTCTGCCAATCCCGTCCATTAAACCGTCTACAGATAAAAATGCAATGGAGTCTGCACCGATTTCCTGTCTAATTTCTTCCACTGAATGAGAAGAAGCAATCAGCTCTTCATGTGTGGACGTATCAATTCCATAAAAACACGGATGTGCAATTGGCGGTGAACTAATGCGGACATGGACTTCCGTCGCACCCGCTTCTCTTAGCATCGTCACAATGCGGCGGCTTGTTGTTCCGCGTACGATGGAATCATCCACCATCACGACACGCTTTCCTTCGACGACCCCGCGCACAGCAGACAGCTTCATGCGCACGCCCTGCTCACGCAATGCTTGAGACGGCTGGATAAAGGTTCTGCCGACATAACGGTTTTTAATTAAACCGAGCTCATATGGAATACCTGTTGCTTCGGCATATCCAATCGCTGCAGAAATACTAGAATCTGGTACTCCTGTCACAACATCTGCTTCGACATGCGCTTCCTCAGCAAGCTTTTTGCCAAGGTTCTTTCTCGCACTATGCACGTTGATACCGTTGATATTGCTGTCAGGTCTTGAGAAATAAATGTATTCCATGCTGCACATACTGCGGTTAATATTCATGGAGAAGCGCTCAGATTTGAGGCCTTCATCATTAATAATCAGCATTTCGCCAGGCTCCACATCTCGTAAATACGTGGCGCCGACAACGTCAAATGCACATGTTTCAGAAGCAACGACATAAGCGTCCCCAAGCATACCAAGTGAAAGCGGACGTAAGCCGTTCGGATCAAGTGCCACAATCATTTCAGTTTCCGTCATAATTAAGAAAGCATATGCTCCTTTAAGCATGGACAGAGCATTTTTGATCTGCTCTTTCAATTCAATATAGCCGCTGCGTTTAATTAAGTGAGCGAGCACTTCAGTGTCAGAAGATGTCTGAAATATACTCCCCTGGTTCTCTAGCTGCTGCTTTAATTGCGTTGCATTCACTAAGTTCCCATTATGAGCAAGGGCAAGACTGCCGTTGTTTTGCGAGCGGAAGAAGAGGGGCTGCACATTTTCAAAGCCGCCTCCGCCTGCTGTCGCATACCGGACATGTCCGATTGCACCTTTACCTTTCAAATCCTTTAGCTCACCGTTTTGAAAGACTTCCGTAATCAGTCCAAGGCCTTTATGTGCCGTCAGGTTTTCACCATCTGTTGCAATGATTCCCGCACCTTCTTGTCCTCGGTGCTGAAGACTATGCAATCCGTAATATGTGATTTGCGGGGCTTCTTCGTGTCCCCAAACCCCAAAGACGCCACACTCTTCGTTTAAGCCTCTGATTTCAGCAAGCATGGGATCGCTCCTTTCCATGCACGTTCAAGTTCGTTGACCGCTGCATGAATCCATTGTTGTCCTTCTTGATTTTTGACGGTGAATACACCATCATTTGTGACCGTTCCAACTTCTTTCGCATCTTTGACAGCCGCAGCAAATGCTTCACGGTGCTCTGGTTTCACTGTGACAACAAAGCGTGACTGTGTTTCACTGAATAATGAAGCTTCGCTGTTTAAATCAATTCGGATTTGAGCGCCAAGACCATCTGTTCCAAATGTACTTTCAGCAAGTGCGACACCAAGACCGCCTTCAGACACATCGTGTGCTGATTGAACAAGTCCGATTTGAATCGCAGCAAGAAGGGCTTCCTGACGCGTGAGCTCTACATCCAAATCAATTTCCGGTGCTTTTCCGTAAATACGGCCTTCTGTCATCTTTTGTAGCTCACTGCCTGCGAATTCTTCCTTCGTCTCACCAATCACGAAAATTACATCGCCAGCCTGCTGGAACGACTGCGTCGTAATATGAGCTGTATCTTCAACCAAACCAACCATCCCAATGACTGGTGTTGGGTAAATGGCTGTTCCATTTGATTCGTTATATAAAGAGACGTTACCACCGATAACTGGTGTGCTTAGCTTGCGGCACGCTTCGCTAATACCGTCAGCAGATTTTTCAATTTGCCAGAAAATTTCTGGTTTTTCTGGGTTACCGAAGTTTAAGTTATCTGTTACTGCAAGTGGACGAGCGCCTGAGCACACAATGTTACGTGCTGCTTCTGCGACTGCGATTTTCCCGCCGACCTCTGGATCAAGGTACAGATAACGTGCGTTACAATCGGTTGTCATCGCAAGGGCTTTTTTCGTTCCACGGATTCTTAAAACGCCCGCATCAGAGCCTGGTGCAACGACTGTATTTGTCCGAACCATGTAGTCATATTGATCATAGACCCATTCTTTACTTGCGATCGTTGGCTGCTGAAGGAGCTGCTTTAACGTGTCTGCTGCATCTGTGATAGCAGGTGCTTCAACTTTTGTTTCTAAAAACTCACGGTAGTAGGCAGGCTCACTTGACGGTTTGTGATAAACCGGCGCTTCTTCTGCAAGAGCGTCAACAGGAAGCTCACATACCACTTCACCTTGATGGAGTAAACGAAGCATTTTATCGTCTGTCACATGACCGACTGATACAGCTTCAAGATCGTATTTTTCAAAAATATCAATGATTTCTTGTTCACGGCCTTTTTCAATGACTAAAAGCATTCTCTCTTGAGATTCAGACAGCATCATTTCGTATGCTGACATGCCTGTTTCACGCTGTGGGATGAGATCTAGATTCATCTCGATACCAGAACCTGCTTTACTCGCCATTTCCGCACTTGAGCTTGTTAAGCCAGCCGCTCCCATATCCTGAATCCCAACGAGTGCATCGTTTTTGATGACTTCAAGGCACGCTTCAAGCAGCAGTTTTTCCATGAACGGATCACCGACTTGAACAGCTGAGCGTTTTTCTTCCGATTCATCAGAAAATTCCTCAGACGCAAATGTTGCACCGTGAATTCCGTCACGTCCCGTTTTGGCCCCAACGTACATGACCGTGTTGCCAACACCTTTGGCCTGCCCTTTTTTGATGTCTTCATGGTTGATTAATCCAACACACATTGCATTCACGAGCGGGTTGCCTTCATAGCTTTGATCGAAATGAACCTCTCCGCCGACTGTTGGAATTCCGATACAGTTTCCATAGCCTGCGATCCCTGCCACTACTTCTTCAAACAAGTACTTCACGCGCGGTGAAGTCAGTTCACCAAAACGAAGAGAGTTTAATACAGCAATTGGACGCGCACCCATGGAGAATACGTCACGGATAATTCCGCCGACACCTGTCGCCGCTCCTTGATACGGTTCAATCGCAGATGGATGGTTATGTGATTCGATTTTAAATACAACCGCTTGGTTGTCTCCAATATCAACGATTCCAGCGCCTTCCCCAGGACCTTGAAGGACGTGCTCTCCTTTTGTCGGGAATTTGCTTAAAACAGGCTTTGAGTTTTTATAACTACAATGCTCTGACCACATGACAGAAAAAATGCCCGTTTCTGTGTAGTTTGGCAGCCTGCCAATAATGGATTCGATTAAAGCGAATTCTTCATCACTCAATCCCATTTGCTGATACAATTTCTCTTCTTTAATTTGCTTGTGACTTGGTTCAAGCAGTAGTGACATGAGTGTCCCTCCAATTTTTCACGATAGATTGAAACAATTTAAGTCCGTCTGCGCTGCCTAGTAATGAATCAACCGCGCGCTCAGGGTGCGGCATCATGCCGAGTACATTGCCCTCTTCATTCGTTACACCTGCAATTCGATTCACACTGCCGTTAATATCGTCTCCGTAAGTGAAAGCGATTTGGCCGCGTTCAATGAGCTTCGCTAAAGTGTCTTCATCACAGTAGAAGTTGCCTTCACCGTGCGCTACAGGAATCGTAATGGATTCGCCTTTTTGATAACCGCTTGTAAATTGCGTTTCGTTGTTTTCTACAATGAGTTCAACTGGTCGACAGATAAACTTCAAGTCTTTATTTCGTCTCATCGCACCCGGAAGAATGCCTAGCTCCTGAAGAATTTGGAACCCGTTACAAACACCAAGAACAGGTTTTCCTTCCTCAGCTGCTTTCTTCACCGCCGGCATGATGTTTGAGAAGCGGGCGATCGCACCACATCTTAAGTAATCCCCATAAGAGAAACCGCCTGGTACGAGTACACCGTCAAATCCGTCAAGACTCGTTTCGTCGTGCCATACATATTCAACTTGTTCACCTAGCTCATCTTGAATCGCATGGTACATGTCGATATCACAGTTAGAGCCAGGCAAGACGATCACTGCAAACTTCACTGTGCGACAACCTCCTCCACCTCATAGCGGTAATCTTCAATCACCGTGTTGGCAAGTAATTTTTCGCACATTTCTTTGACGACTGTGTCTAAATCACGATCTGATTTTTCAATGACAAGCTCCATGTATTTCCCGATACGGACATCCTTTACTTCCTGATAAGACATGCTGTGCAAAGCGTGCTGCACGGCACTTCCTTGTGGATCAAGAACGCTCTCTTTTAAGCTGACAAAAATTTTCACTTTATACATGTTTATGGCCTCCAAGTCTTTTGAAAATTTCTTCGTATGCATTCGTTAAGCCGCCCAGGTTTCGTCTGAACACGTCTTTATCAAGCTTTTCGTTTGTATCTTTGTCCCAAAGCCTGCACGTATCAGGTGAAATCTCATCAGCTAGCAAAATACGATTCTCGTGATCTATTCCGAATTCAAGCTTGAAATCAATTAAATTCACATGGCAATCTGAGAAGATTTGCTTTAACTCTTCATTCACTTGTCTTGTGATCTGTTTCATTTCCTCTACCTGCTCAGGTGTCGCTGCATGTAAAATGCGAATATGATCTTCTGTAATGAGCGGATCGCCGAGTGCATCATCTTTGTAGTAAAACTCAATCAAAGGTGTGTCCAGTTTCGTTCCCTCTGGAATGCCAAGGCGTTTTGACATACTGCCTGCCACCACATTTCGTACAACGACTTCAAGCGGAACAATTTGTACCTTTTGAATGAGCTGTTCTGTTTCAGAGAGGCGTTTTACAAAGTGATTGTTGACCCCTTTTTCATGCAGCATTTGAAAGATTAAGCTTGAAATCTCGTTGTTCAGTCTGCCTTTGCCTTCGATTTCAGCTTTCTTTTCGCCGTTAAATGCTGTAGCTGAGTCTTTATATTCAACATATAAAATATGCTCGTCATCGGTCTGATAAATTCTTTTCGCTTTGCCTTCGTAGAGAAGTTCTTGTTTCACAGTCATTCAGGTTGGCCTCCTAATTTGAATGTTGGCAATTTTCAGGATTGGGCGCCTGGCGAGCAGGCGACCCATTTCTTACGCAAGACCTAGACGTTCGAAAATCATATCGACATTTTTCAAATGATAGTTGTAATCGAAGCAGTCAGCGATTTGTTCAGGTGTTAAGCGTGACGTGATTTTTTCTTCTGCTTCTACTAATGAACGGAACGGCACTTGCTTCTCCCACGCTTCCATTGCCTTTGGCTGAACCGTGTCATATGCCTCTTCACGTGCCATGCCTGTATCGATTAATGCAAGAAGAACGCGCTGTGAGTAAATTAAGCCAAGTGTGCGGTCCATGTTGCGTTTCATGTTCTCTGGGAAGACCGTCAAGTTTTTCACGATGTTTGAGAAACGGTTGAGCATATAGTTCAGTGCAATCGTAGCATCTGGTAAAATGATGCGCTCAGCAGATGAATGAGAAATATCACGCTCGTGCCAAAGCGGTACATTTTCATAAGCTGTCAGCATATATCCTCGGATCACGCGGGCAATTCCCGTCATATTCTCAGAACCGATTGGGTTACGCTTATGCGGCATCGCTGATGATCCTTTTTGTCCTTTTGCAAAGAACTCTTCTACTTCACGTGTTTCACTCTTTTGAAGACCACGGATTTCAACAGCAAATTTCTCAATGCTCGTTGCCACTAAAGCAAGAGTAGCCATGTAATCTGCATGGCGGTCACGCTGCAAGGTTTGGGTTGAAATTGGTGCAGCTTTGATGCCAAGTTTCTCACATACATATTGCTCAACAAACGGGTCGATGTTCGCATATGTGCCAACAGCTCCAGAGATTTTGCCGTATTCAATGCCAGCTTTTGCTTGTTTAAAACGTTCTAGGTTACGCTTCATTTCTTCGTACCAAAGACCAAGCTTCAGGCCAAATGTTGTCGGTTCAGCGTGTACACCATGTGTACGGCCCATCATGACGGTATATTTGTGCTCTTTTGCTTTTTCTTTTAGTATGTCAACAAATCTCTCAATGTCCTTGAGCAAGATATCATTCGCCTGTTTTAATAGATATGAAAGCGCCGTATCCACTACGTCTGTCGATGTTAATCCGTAATGAACCCACTTTCTTTCTTCTCCTAGAGATTCAGATACAGCACGTGTAAAGGCAACCACGTCGTGGCGCGTGTCTTGTTCAATCTCCAGAATACGTCCAATATCAAAGCTTGCATTTTTGCGCATTGTCACAACGTCTTCTTTCGGAATGACGCCAAGCTCTGCCCAAGCTTCACAAGCGAGAATTTCTACTTCAAGCCATGCATTAAATTTGTTTTCCTCTGTCCAGATTGCTGACATTTCTGGTCGTGCGTAACGTTCGATCATTTCCCGTTTCCTCCATCTCTTTCAGTCCATATCTTTGTGATGTTTGTCATCCATTCATCATCGAGCTGTTTCATAAACGTCATATGCCCCATTTTGCGGCCGGCTTTTACTTCATGCTTTCCATATAGATAAAGCTTCGCTTCTTTGAGAAGCTCAGGATGCTCTTTTGGAATGTCCACTTCATCGCCTAATAAATTCACCATCATTCCCTCTGATAAAAGGGCTGTACCGCCAAGCGGCAGACCACATATAGCACGGACGTGCTGTTCAAACTGACTTGTCTCACATAAATCGAGCGTATAATGGCCAGAATTATGCGGGCGTGGTGCCAGTTCATTGACGAGCAGCTTTCCGTCATTTGTCAGGAACAGTTCTACAGCAAGAGTACCAACCAGCCCCAGCTTTTCAGCCAGTGTTGTTGCCAGTTCTTTCGCCTTCTCCTGAATGCGGTTCTCTACTCTTGCAGGCACAATGCTTTGGAACAAAATATTATGCTTATGAATGTTCTCAGCGACTGGGAATACTGCGATCTCTCCATGAACAGAACGAGTGACGATCACCGAAAGCTCCATTTGGAATGGAACCCAGCTTTCTAAAATACATGTTCCATGTGTAAGCAGTGCAGCTGCTTCCGGAAGCTGTCCTTTTTCTTTGATGACGTACTGTCCTTTTCCGTCGTAGCCGCCTCTGCATGTTTTCAGCACGGCTGGCAAACCGAGCGCGTTCACGGCATCTTCCAGCTCTTTTTCATCATGAATGATGCGGTAAGGTGCTACTTCACAGCCTGCGTCTACAATCCCTTTTTTCTCGGTCTCACGATTTTGAGTTAAAAGGAGAAGGTCGCTTCCTTGTGGTAAATAGGCTTCTTCCTTCAGCTGATTCAGTGCATCATAATCAATATTTTCAAACTCATAAGTCACCACATCGCTGATTTCTGCCAGCTTTCGAATCGCTTCAAGGTCACTATATGCGGCTGTGATTTCTGTATCGGCAACCTGTCCGCAAGGAGATTGTGTGACCGGGTCTAGAACTGTTGCCCGGTACCCCATTTGCTTTGCGCTGACGGCCATATATCTGCCAAGCTGTCCGCCGCCAATGATTCCGATGGTTGCGTTTGGAAAAATGGTCTGCTTAGCCAAGCTGATCACTGCTTTCTAGTACAGTCTGTTTTGTCTGCTCTCTTCTTTCTTCAAGGCGAGCTGCGATTGTTTCATCAAATGCTGAAATCATTTGTGCGGCAAGAAGGCCAGCATTTGTTGCACCGGCCTTGCCAATTGCTACTGTAGCAACTGGGACACCGCCTGGCATTTGAACGATGGATAATAAGGAATCCAGACCGTTTAGTGCTTTTGATTGTACAGGCACACCAATGACCGGCAGTGTCGTTTTTGCTGCGACCATCCCCGGTAAATGTGCTGCGCCTCCAGCACCGGCAATGATGACCTTTAGTCCTTTACCTCTTGCTTCAGTCGCATATTCAAACATCAAGTCAGGTGTCCGGTGTGCGGATACTACCTGTTTTTCATACGGAATGTTTAATTCCTCTAAGATGTCGCACGCATTTTTCATTGTTTCCCAATCAGATGTACTTCCCATGATGACACCTACAAGCGGCTTCATTTTGTCCCCACCTTTAAGCTGATATTCGATTTTGTATCGTTTGACACGCTTCCCAAACCTAAGCAGCTTGTCAAACGCCGAACAAAAAGGCCCGATTTGCATTGCATTGTTAGGAAGCAACACAAACCGGGCCATGGTAAGCGCTGTTCGCTTTTGAATTGCCATGTCAGTTTTGTTCACTATCCTGCATAGTCCAGTCATTTACGGTAACTGGGTAGAAACTTATGGGCCATATTCCCAAGATTATATGAGGCTCGTGTTTTGATTTCATGTTTATCTTAACAACGGATGTTCATGATGTCAACGGATTTATCGAACAATCTATGAAGTCGTCGTTTTAATGTTCGGATTTAGACTATTTTTCCTTCAAATACGATTTTTTTCCCAATCGGAATGATCTGAATCGACCCATTTTCCTTCTTTTCTTGAAAAATTGGCTCCTCCATTCGTCTGACAGGCGAGTAGCCTTCCGCCGCCATCTGGGACAACACTTGATCAATCGTCATGTTGTCTTCCACATAGAATTTTTTCTTCTTTGGTTTTGCGGTCATTCTTTAATTCTCCTTTTCTTCACAGCCTTCACCCAGAAGCCGCCGTGAATCGATTTGGGCTCATATGAAATGATAAACGCTTTTGAATCCAGCGTCTTAATCGTTTCATATAATTGCAGTTCATATTTTCTCGGTGTTAAAATTTGCAATGCTGTCCGGTCTCCTTCAAGACCGCCTGCTACCCAGCTGGTGACACCATATCCTTTTTCTCTCAATTGTCTTGGGAGATCGACATCCAATTCTTTTGTGATCACGTTAACAGTTGTGTAGCCAAGTGCCAGCTTCTCTTCAATTTTCATCCCGACAATGATCCCCATTCCATAACCTAGGGCATACGCAATGACATTTTGTATTTGATCTAAGTTATCTAGAACGATACTTAACCCAATGACATAAATGAGCATTTCGATCGTACCCGCAAAAGCAGCTGCGTACCGTCTGCCTTTCATTGTTAAAATCAAACGCATGGTGGAAAAAGAAACATAGACAATATTAATCACTAAAATGATTAAAACCATGGTGAACGCATTGGATAAAAGTTGTTGAAGCACGATTCGAACCCCCTGCACTAAAAAATCAAATAAAGCACCCCATATTCTACTAGAGAACATACCTTGATACAATCAAATTTACGCGATCAAAACACATATATCTTTCGACAACAAGGGTGGTGTTTGTTACCAAGAGTTTACCCGTTTTTTTCTCTTCTCAACATGAAAACCCCCTTTTTCAAAAAAGGAGGTTTTCATGTGTGTTTTATCCAAATCGAACAGGAACAAGTGATGGAATCAAATACTCCCCGACTATGCCCCAGAGCAGCGCGATGATGACAAGCTCAACCAATAAAAAGACCCAGCCCGCATACATCAAATCTCCACGTTCGGCATCATGCTCCGATTGAATCGAGCGAAAGAGCACGACCGCAATCAACTGAAGGCCGACAAACATCATCACGGATAATATGACGGTCACATATGGAATATTCAGCATGGCAAATACAAGCCAAAGGATGGATAAAACCAACACCGGCACAAGCGCAGCACCAAACTTCATGATCACTTCTTTCAGTGATATGTTTCCTTTTAGCATGTATTTTCCGAGCAGCCAGACAGTGAGCATCATCAATGTCAACACAATGAGTGTAAAGACTGCAACCCTCAAAAAGGCGTCACCAAAAGAATAATGAATGCCAAAGCCTAATAAACGGGTTTTTGACGCCTTTAATTGAACATAGTTGCCTAAAGCAAAAAACACACTGAATAACACAATCGAGATCCAGGCGTACTTCATACGCAATGTTTCCGCTTGATTGATGGCCTTGCTCGGTGATTTTAACATTGCCAGTCCATATGAACCATAACGCTTAAACGCGCCTCCTGCACCTTGCAGCATACGCTGGATGGTTGAACGCTCATCATCCGCTGATTTTGAGATTCTTCCACGTTTTGCAGCGCTGCGGCTGAGGCGGGATTGCCTTGTTTCTTGATCTATTGATGACTCTTCATTTTTCTTTTCAGATGTCCTCTGATCTTGATCTTTCTCTAACATCTCATATCAACTCCTATCCAATCCTTACAGGCTCAAGTAAATGAACTGTTCGGATGACTCCTCTTAAGGTAGCGGAGTCTCTCTATTCAGTCAAGATTCCTTGACGTTCATACGAATAGACGGATAAAAGCCAGCAGAGGTTTTAAAATGGATAGAAAATAAGACAAAACAAAAAAGCTGACGGCCTCCATCAGCTTTTTAACACCTTGCAATCCTTCATGAACGATAGTGACTCCGCTTTCCTTGCTGAACTCGGAGATTCTCCTGATGAGCGGGGAACCGAGTCTTTTTGGTCGTATCGACCTGTGTAATATGTCCATTATGAATGGTGATGACCACTGATCCATAGTCGATCCCTTTTAAGGCAGATAAAATATAATTCAGCTTTTGTTCATCCATCGCTCATCCCCCTATTTTTGTTTTCGTTCTTTTAAATAGAGAACCTCATTTTCCAGCTCATGAATCGTGTAATGCATGAGCGCTTCCTGCTTTTCTTCATGCCCCCATAAAAGGAGCTTTTGAATCAGCACCTGCTTTTTTCGTTCAATCACCTGTCTAAGCCAGCGTGACAAAAGACATCTCCTCCCCTTTTGAATGTATGCAAGAAAAAAAGGCACCCTGAAACCTTCTATTAAAAAAGGAAATCAAAGCGCCTTTGGTGATCCAATCAGCGAATTATGTCTTTTTATCATAAACACATAATTCCTATAAGTCAACTATGTTTTGATTTTTTTAACAAAAAAACAGCAGCCTTCATGAGCTGCTGTTTCAGATGTTCAATTAATGATTTAAGAAAGCGAAATATAGAATAAAGATGACAAACAATCCGTACATAATTGGGTGCACTTCTTTCGCTTTCCCTTTAAAGATCATCGTAATCGGGTAGAAAATAAAGCCAACCGCAATCCCTGTTGCAATACTGTATGTCAGTGGCATCATAATCATCGTTAAGAACGCTGGTACCGCAATTTCAAAGCGATCCCATGCAATCTTTGCAAGCGGAGCGACCATCAGTGCACCGACAATGATTAAAGCAGGTGCTGTTACATTCGATGTAACGATGGATAAAAGTGGTGAGAAGAACATCGCAAGCAAGAAGAAAATGCCTGTGACGACCGCTGCAAAACCAGAACGTGCACCAGCAGCAACACCTGAGCTAGATTCAACATAAGATGTCGTTGTAGATGTCCCAAGAACAGAACCTACAACAATAGAAGAAGAATCCGCTAGCAGTGCTCTTCCTGCACGAGGCAGCTCATTATTTTTCATTAAACCAGCCTGTGTTGCCACAGCCACAAGTGTACCAGCTGTATCAAAGAACCCAACGAATAGGAACGTCAAAATCACGACAAGCATTTGGATGGAGAAAATTTCTGGCAAGTGAATCAAGGCTTGACCAAAGGTTGGAGACAAGCTTGGAATACTTCCCACAATTTGAGATGGTACTGGCACAAGACCAAAGATCATCCCAGCAATAGCTGTCACAAGCATCCCAATGAAGACACCTGCATTCACTCGAAGAACCATTAAAATGACCGTCACAACGATACCAAACACCGTTAACAAGACAGGACCACTATGAATGTTCCCAATCGAAACGAGCGTATTATCATTATTGGCGATAATGCCAGAGCCTTGAAGACCAACAAACGTAATGAACAAACCAATACCTGCACCAACCGCCAGCTTCAGCTCAGCCGGAATGGCATTGATGATTTTTTCACGGAAACCTGTTAAAGAAAGGGCTACGAAAATCAATCCTGAAACAAACACACCCGAAAGTGCTGCTTCCCATTTAATGCCCATGCCAAGCACAACCGAAAAGGCGAAGAACGCATTCAGACCCATACCTGGTGCAATCGCAATTGGATACCTGGCGATCAATCCCATCAGGATACACCCTGCAGCAGAAGCTAATGCCGTTGCTGTAAAGACAGCGCCCTGATCAATACGTAATTTATCTGGAAAATCCGGTACCGACACTAATGCAAGTGTGATCGGATTAACAAACAGAATGTAAGCCATCGACAAAAATGTGGTTAAACCACCGATGATTTCTCTGCGGTAATTCGTTCCTAACTCATCAAACTGAAAAAACTGTTTCAAGCCAACTGACTCCCTTCATGTCCTTTTGCTTTAGCCTGCCCCATTCACTAGTCAAATAAAAAACGCCCCAACAATTTTGGGACGCTTGACTACATATGTGAATTCAGACTGTGACATAAAACAAGAACAATGCATGATTTATATCAAACGAGTGTGAATTGACGTAGTCAAGCCATTTACGGTAGCTTGGTAGAAACTTGCGGGCCATATCCCCGCGATTATACGACTTCTATCTATTTGATTTCTGTGTCTATTGTACCAACTTCATTTTTAAAACACAATACGAAAAGCGAACATTTTTCAAAGAAATGTCCGCTTCATTCGTCTTATTACACGAATTTGGAAATTCACATCTAGTTCTTTATACACCCTTCTCCTAATCCTTCTCTTTTGGCAAATACTGTTTCGGCTACACGGAAAAACTCTTTCACTGCCGGAGAAGCTTGGGTGAGTGAAGGACAGGCGAGCGCAACTTCACGATGATGAGAGACATTCAGCTGACGAATATGCACAAGCTGCTGCGTTTTTAAAAACAACTCCGGACCAATCGTGACGCCGAGTCCTTCCCCTACCATACGAGCAATGGTCGTACAATCATGAACTTCAAATAAAACAGCCGGCTTCATTTGCGCCTCCGAAAAAATATCCTCTACATGTGATTGATACATGCCAGTCGGCATAATAAATGGTTCACCCGCCAAATCCGTTATATCTACAATGGGCTGCTGTTCATATCGATGATTTGGGTGATAAGCGACGACCATTTCATCTTTGATAAGCGGCAGTAAATCAAAGGCTTCATCCGCATGGCCTTTCACAACAAATCCAACATCAATGATGCCAGAATCCAGCCACTCCAATATTTCTTCATACGTTCCCTCATAGAATTTAAATTCGATTTTTGGATGCTTTTTCTGATAGCTCACAAGCAGTTTAGGCAATAAACAAGCAGAGGCACTGGCAAATGTGCCGATACGAATCAAGCCTGTTTCAATATTTTTCGTTAACGCAATTTCTTGCTGAATTTTCTCCACTCTATTTAACACTTCTCTAATATGCGGGAGAAGCGTTTGACCAATGTCCGTCAGCATAATGCCCTTTTTTCGGTCGCGAATGAATAAAGACACACCCCACTCTGACTCTAAATTCGCCACTGCATGACTAACAGCTGACTGCGTCATATTTAATGCTTCAGCTGCTGCTGTAAAACTGCCAAGTTCCACCACTTTTGCGATAATATCAAAACGAACAAAGCTCATGAGTATTTACTCATCTCCTTCATGAAAAACATCAATTTTACTTATGTTAGCATGGAATTTAAACTAAAGACAACGTATCAACATGAAGGAAGGGTTCAAAATGAAAAACACATCTCATCAGCTATTGATTGTTCTTTTAGCTGTCGGTTCATTTGTCACAGGTACGTCAGAATTCGTCGTGTCAGGCATTCTAGATATCATTGCTGTCGATTTACACATCTCCATTCCTGCTGCCGGACAGCTCATCACCGTCTATTCTCTTTTTTATGCAGTAGGCGCTCTCTTTTTAGTCATGGCAACGTCGAAACTGAACCGAAAAAAGGTTTTGTTAGCGGCTATTTTTGTGTTTATTTTAGGCAATTTGCTCGCCTTTTTCAGCCATCATTTTGTGCTGCTCCTGCTATCTCGTGTCATCATGGCCATGAGCGGCGGCTTATATATTGTCGTTGCCACGAATTATGCAGCGCAGATCGCCCCGCCAGAAAAAAAGGGAAGTGCAATGGCGACGGTCATCACTGGATTCACCGTTTCACTCGTACTTGGTGTGCCGATTGGAACATTTCTATCAGGTCAAGTGGATTGGCACTATATTTTTCTCATCATTGCACTAGCTACGGCTTGTCTCTTCATGCTTCTTTATCAATTGCTGCCACGCATAGAGGGACATTCTCATCTGCCATTAAAGCAGCAATTACACATTCTTCAAGACCGCAGAGTGATCAGCGGCTTAGCCACAACCGTCTTTTGGATCTTAGGCTACACGATGGTCTTTGCTTATATCTCCCCATTATTAAGACAGACCGCCGGCTTTTCACTTGAAATGACAAGCATGGCCTTGCTCGTTTTAGGAATTTCTGCTTTTATTGGCTCACGCTTTGGCGGCTTCGCCGTCGATCAATGGGGACCAAACCGAACGATCTCAATCAGCATCATGATTCAGATGTTCGCTCTCTTTACCTTATTCTTTACGCAATTCTCTACAATTAGCGTCTTGATCACGCTTGCCATCTGGGGCATCGCTACATGGACAACAACACCAGCGAAGCAGTTTTATCTGATCTCCCTTAAACCACAAGCATCAGAAACCGTGCTGAGCTTTAATACAGCGATTATGAACATCGGCATGATGCTCGGATCGTCTATGGGCGGCGTGATTATTCAGTATACAAATGTAACGAATTTAAGTTGGATTGGTGGGATAGCTAGTTTTGTGGCGTTGATGTTGATTCGGTATTCGTTCAATCGTCATCGACTGGTAGAACAACAGACAAAAAGCGAACATGTGTAATCATGTTCGCTTTCTTATTTATTGACTAGCTTTTGAAGTTTCTTTTTTGACTGGAATGGTTACCTTTATCTCTTTCTGTGGTGCCAACATGTTCAGTTCAGTCAAATCAAGATAAAGCCCATATTCTTTAAAAGAAAAATGGTTTAATGATAAAGTCTCTAAATTCTTATCTTCAAATTCAAAGGTGGATTGCATGGAAGCTGTCTTTAAATTCGTCACCTTCGCATGGTTCCCCTTCAAGTAATATCCGCTTTCATAGTCTGCTTGTGGATCGGGCCATGATTTCATCTTTTCAACATCGCCTAATCCAATGAATTCACCTATATTCTCCATCACATCCTGATCTAATTCTTTTTGATCTACTCCAGTAAATTGATAATCAACAATCACAGAACGGTCTTTTTGCTCTATCTTAATGATTTTGATTCCGATGCCATGGTGTTTTGTTTTGAACTGAACAGGCAGCTTTGTCTTGAGAGGAATGATGTGGCTGTATTCTCGTTCGTATCTCACATCTGTGTAAAATGTCAATTCAGTCGCCTTTGGATTGATCGGCTGATTCAAAATTGTCAAATGATCTTTTCTAGTTTTGTCAGAAGTCAGTTGTTTTTTTCTTAAAACGGTTCCAATCTCAAGCTCATACTCATTCCCTAAATTATCCTTCATTCTATCAATACTAACTCTATCATCTTTGGCAAAACCATTGTAATCAATGGCATATTGAATAGCAGAGCCATTCACTCCGTTTTCAACCTTTACATTTCTTATTTGATAACGTCCATTTAAAATAGACACGTCTTTTTGTCCCGCTAATAAAGTGGTTTTTTGCTTGACCACAGGTAACTTGAAGCGCCAATTCCCTACAATATCCCCAATCTTCGAAATGACAAGTGGCACTTGCTGACCTTGTTTGATCGTTTGTCCATTTGTATAGACTTCCGTCTGCCCAACATAGCGGCCATCTTTCATTTTTTTCAATCCCTGATTGTCGTAACTCGGTTGGAAAGTTTCATTTTTATGATCGAAGTTGTTGACTATGAATGGTACAGAATCTTCCTTTGTGTTCAAATTCTCCACAGTAAACGTATAAACAAGCCGCCCGGCATCATAGTAAACGCTGTTTACTTTCACAGTCACCCCTCTTGATTCAGCCCCCTCATTGACATGTTTCACCAAATCACTCTGAAAAAGAGCCATTCCTACTTTATCGTGAAACATCATATAAAATTGCCCAACTATCGGGACACGTGCCATCGCTGTATTAAGAGAAGGAAAAAGGAAACCTGATGAAAAGTAAAGGACGATGAGAACAATGGCAGAGTATATTGGCGTTCTCCAGTTCCATTTGAACCAGTGTCTTTTTTGTTCCGCTTTTACATCTCCTATTGCTTGGCGAATCGCAGAGGTTACTTCAACCATTGGTACATCAATCTCATCATAAAGCTTTTTCATTTCTTTTCGTTCCATCGACACTCTCCTCCTTCTCCAATGTTTGCTTTAATAACTTTCTTGCTCGATACAAATGAGTTTTAACCGTTCCTTCAGGCACACCCATCTGTTCAGAAATCATTGAAATCGAATAATCTTGAAAATAAAATAGCTGAATGACGAGCTGATATTGCTCATCTAACACTTCAAGTGCATTTTTTAAATCGAGCATGTCTTCTAAAAAATCATGTCGCTCAACGCTTTCATGATGCTGTTCAAACGGAACAACATCTTGCTGCTTTTTCTTTATCGCAAAAATCGTATGAATCAAAATCCTCGTCAGCCAGGTAGTAAAATAAGCCGGTTCTTTTAATCCAGATAAATGTTTAAACGCTTTAATGACCGTCTCTTGAACAGCATCTAACGAATCCTCTTTATTTCTTGTATAGAGAAAAGCCGTTTTATATAAACGCTCTTGATACATCAGCATTAATTTCTCAAATGCCGGAACATTCCCTTTTTGTGCTTTTTTAATTAGACGCACTTGCTTCATCTCTCTCACACCTCCTACACCTGTTAGAGCAAGGTTTCTCTCAAACGGTTTCAACAAACGGAAATTTCTTTTCCTTACCATATGTCGGACAAAAATAGAAAAAGTGAAGAACGAGCAGCAAAGATTATGTTGAACATTTGATATAATGGAAGAAATATCTACAAAAAGGAGTATGCCGATTGTTTCTATTTGAAGAACCTACGTGTGCCAGCTGTAAGAAAAAGATAGAAGGAAACGAGGAAGTGTACGTCAAGCTGGTCTATCCAAAGAGACGAGGGATGACAGAGGTAAAGGCTTGGCTGAGGAATGAAGGGGTTTTTTATTGTAAGGCATGTTATGGAAAAGCAACATAAAAAACAAGCATTTCAATTAAAATGCTTGTTTTTACTTTCTACTTTTTTATTTCCGCTTACTACGAAGTTCAATGAGTGCTAGTTTATTGTCATTGAAAAAGAACTCTAGAATGATACCGTTTGATTGATCTTGATATTGTATACCTTTGCTATACCCTTCGACAAACCAGAGCTTCTTGAATTGCTCTCCATATGTTTGTATCACAGATGAATAATCTTCTCCTATTTTAACTCCCTTAGATGTTTGAAGATTTTTCTGTTTTGACTGATTGTAAATAGATGTAACTCGATGATGTTGATCAACTGATACTACAAAATCTTGATTTTCTTTTTCCATATAGACACTCTGTTTAGGATGAGAGAATTGAGTATTCTCCGCAAAAGTATGATCTCCCTCAAATTTTTCACCGATCTTAAAATGACCTAACGATTCATTTATTAAAGATACAGAGTGAAAATTAAAAAACATAGCCACCCAAACAAATAGTGCGGTTCCTCCTAAAACAGAACCTACAATCACTAGCACTTTAGATTGAATGATTCCCTTTATAAATAAATAGATCACTAAAGATACGGCGATCATCACGATGACGATCATAATTAGAAAAATGCCCATTTCAATTATCCTCTTTTATCGAATTCGTTTGTGAATTATTCCCAAAATCATATTCTCATATTACACCAAAGCATTACACAAAATCGACCAGTACAGGTATAATTTAAATAAAATTGCACAAGGAGAAAAATATGACTAGACGTGAACTGGTATTCCCGCAATCATTTCCAACAATACATACCGAAAGACTAATCTTAAAACAAGCGACGATCGAAGACGCTGAGGATATGCACATCTATTTATCCAATGAAACCGTGTGCCGCTACATGGGCATTGATGCTCATGAAACAATTGAAGACACAAAAGGAGAAATCCAGTGGTATGACAACATCTTCAAAGAACAAACAGGCATCCGCTGGGGCATTTCTTTAAAAAATGATCCTGCGATCATCGGCAGCTGTGGATTTCTTAACTTGGAAAAACAGCACTGCCGCACGGAAATTGGCTATGAATTGCATCACGATCATTGGCGAAAAGGCATCATGAGCGAGGCGATTGCTGCGGTGTTACGATATGGGTTTCAGGAAATGTATCTGAACCGGATTGAAGCGATTATTGATCCAGCTAATACGTCCTCTGTTCAATTATTGGAGAACTTTGATTTTGTTCGAGAGGGTTTATTAAGGGAGTATGATTTTGGTCAGAACGGGTTTGATGATGTGTTTATGTATGCGATTTTGATGAGAGATTACCAATAAAACCTTAATGAACAGAGGAGAAACAAATGACGAATAACACATGGATAGATGACTGGTTTAAAAAGTGCGAAGAGCTTGAATTAAAGCCTTGGGAATGGGATTTTAAACAAAGTTATATCAAAGAGCCGATACCAAAAGATAAATCACATATAGAGTTATTATTAGATTATAAAAGTCGTAAACTCAAAGAAATTGGAATTTGTAATGTCACCAAAAAAGCTGGTCGTAAAGCTGACTGCGATAAAGAACCTTTTTATATTTATCAATTACTTTGGCGTACTGATTATGAGTCAGAGCCTAAGCCAAAGCTTTTTTTAGATCGTTACAACTTGCTCCGTGGAGAAACAATGAATTCGTTTATTACGACTTTCAATCATTCTAAAAAACTAACTTTTGATAGTCATATCACCCATAAATTTGAAACCTTTGCTGCTTCCACACATTGCATTGGGAATTTCACCGTATTACCACATTGGATGAACTCTGGTCGTTATTTATTTTCTCAAGATTATTGGGATGTTACGATGTATTCACTATTTGAATTCTTGCAACCATTAGGATGTTGGAAACAGTTCGTCGAACGATATTTCCTTCAACCTTATGTGAACAATGATGAAGAATGGACAGTCAGTGAATTTTGGAAAGGTCACTTCAAAGGAATCGGAAATTACAATCGATTAAAACCTCAAAATTAACAAGAATTAAGTGAGTTTCTAAATAAAGTCAATCTTAGGATTGAAGAACGAGGCAAATGGATCATCAAAAAAGTCTGTGAAGAATTGGAGTTACACTATTTCACTTTTTATGATGAACTGAAAGATATACAAATTCGATTCTCAAACGAAATAGATTAACAAACAAAAGCGAAGTTAATACTTCGCTTTTTTATATCTTTATAGAGATATAAAAAATAAAAATGCCAAACTCTCACAAAAAATCGGTATTTCTCTCCCCTTGTTGGTTTTTTGGTGTGTAATCACAAAATTTTGTAGTGATTTTTAAACAACTCAAATAATAAAGATTTTACACACCAAATCAATATAATCCCCACTCACTCGTAGCAGACGTCTTGCTCGTGATATCATATCCCCCTCGGTTAACATGCTTCATTCACGATACAAGTTGGGATCTTCTCAAGCACTTCTTCAAGGTACTCTTGTGCCCAGTCACTCTTCATACAGCACGGAAACCAATTGTGTAGTCGTATGTTCTTGCTTCACCCAAGACCAAAGCTGGAAATTCCTTTGCATAGTATCCCCTCCAATTTCCGGACGATTTCTAGATTTTCTTCAGAAATCCCACTCAGTACACTGCTACCTCGGACTAGAAAGCCCATTCTAATATTACAACATAGCACAAAAAGTCAAGTTTCCTAAAGAGCATTTCCGCTATACTAAACTCGTAAGGCAAGGAGGTGCTCGGTTGTCCTATCAAGAACATGAGAAAACGATTCAAGAAACATTAAATTATATTGAACAGCATCTGAAAGATGATTTACCGCTTCAAACTCTAGCGAAACACGCTGGTTATTCTAGGTTTCACTTTCACCGTATGTTCAAAAGAGTGATTAAGAAATCAGTTGTGGATTATATAAGGGAACGACGGATGACCCAAGCGGCGAAGGATTTAATCCATACGGACCAAAGGGCGATTGATATCGCATTGCAGTATCGTTTTGGTTCACAGGAATCCTTCACTAGAGCCTTTAAGAAGATCTATGATATGTCACCCGCACGTTATCGGAGATTACTAAGGAATGTCATTGATAAGGAGGAAACGAATATGGCTGCAAATAAGAACACCCCTACTGGCTGGATTATGACGGGAGAAACACCATCTGATTATGAAACAGGTTTGGATAACAGAGTTGTACACAGTGGTACTATCTCTGCTTACCTGAAATCAAAGGATGAAAAAGCACGAGGATTCGCGACATTGATGCAGCAAATTAAGTCTGATCGTTACCGAGGAGAACGCCTTCAATTTTCTGCTTTTGTCAAAAGCGAAGATGTGAAAGGTTCAGCTGGTTTATGGATGAGAATTGACCATTCTTCAGGTGAAGTTCTTGCGTTTGACAATATGATGAACCGTCCCATTACAGGAACAAACGGCTGGAATCATTTTAGTGTAGTTCTAGATGTTCCAGTAAAAAGTGAAGTGATTGCGTTTGGCATATTACTACATGGTCAAGGTCACATTTGGATGGACGAACTTAGTTTTAAAACGGTAGATGAAAGTGTGCCAGTGACAGAACAAAACGCTGTGGATGATTTAGAGGATGAACCAGTGAATTTAAATTTTGAAGGCTAGCAGACTGAATTTAAGAGGAGGCTCATTGCCATGAAAAAAATTGGTGCGATTTTATTGTTCGCTATGAATTCACTCACCTTTATTTGTGGCCTTGGATTTTTATTTGGTGAAGAGGATTAAAAATGAAGATAAGCAATCAGAGGACAAAAAAAATCAATTAAAAAAGATATCTCTATCCCTATCTCTTTTTTGTAAACTTGGTATAATAGAAAAAATCAGAAAAATTAGAATGCGATGATAAGGAATAGTACTTGCCGAAATGTTTTCAGAAAGTTGCTGGCTGATGAGAAGCAATAACAAAAAGGCAGGGAACTCACCTTAGAGTAGCCTTAGTGAAATGAAAAGGATTGATGTAGTTAAGGTCGGCACCCCACCGTTATATGGGAAGGATATAAGATCAAACAGTCTGTATCCGAATAAGGGCATGATAATGTTTGTTTATCATGAAACAGGGGTGGTACCGCGTAAGAAGAAGTCTTTCGTCTCCAAGTTAAATCTTGGGGATGAAAGGCTTTTTTTATATTCCAATTACAGGAGGAATCGATGATGTTTAATCACAAAAAATACGAAAAGAAATACTTTTTGCCACCGAAGCTTACTTATGATTGGGTGAAGAAAGAAACACTAGAAAGTGCTCCGATATGGTGCAGTGTGGACTTGCGGGATGGTAATCAAGCATTACCTATTCCTATGAACTTAGAAGAAAAATTAGAAATGTTTCAGTTACTAGTAGAGATAGGTTTTAAAGAAATTGAAATCGCATTTCCAGCTGCTTCTGATACGGAGTTTAGGCTGTTACGGACACTGATTGATCATCATATGATTCCAGACGATGTCACGATTATGGTGATCACGCAAGCGAGAGAGCATATTATCCGCCGAACGTTCGAAGCCATTAAGGGGGTACCGAAAGCGATTGTTCATTTATATAATTCGACTTCAGAAGCGCAGCGCAGACAAGTATTTAAGAAAACAAAAGATGAAATTAAACAAATTGCCATTGATGGAGCTATTTTAGTAAAAGAACTTGCCGAAAAAACAAATAGTGATATTTATTTTCAATATAGTCCAGAAAGCTTTCCAGGAACAGAAGTTGATTATGCGTTAGATATTTGTAATAGTGTTTTAGATATTTGGAAACCGACACCAAATCATAAAGCAATCATCAATATTCCGACAACAGTTGAATATTCAATGCCTCATATCTTTGCAAGTCAGATTGAGTATATACACAAAAATCTGTCTTACCGAGACAGTGTGACATTATCTGTTCATCCTCATAATGACCGTGGCTCTGGGGTGAGTGATGCAGAATTTGGTGTTCTAGCTGGCGCAGAAAGAGTCGAAGGTACATTATTTGGTATCGGTGAACGTACAGGGAACGTTGACTTGATTACCTTGGCGATGAATATGTATTCACAAGGTTATGATCCAAAATTGAATTTCAATAACTTAGAAGCGATTCGTAAAAAATATGAAAAACTAACAAAAATCACTGTTCCCGAGAGGCAGCCCTATTCTGGGGAGATGGTTTTCACCGCATTCTCTGGTTCACATCAAGATGCGATATCTAAAGGTATGAAATATAGAAAAGAAAATAAAGTTGATAAATGGGACGTTCCGTATATCCCAGTAGATCCAGTTGACTTGGGGAGGAATTATCAAACGGATGTGATTCGAATCAATAGCCAGTCTGGAAAAGGCGGCATAGGCTATATACTAGAAACAAATTATGGCATTAAACTTCCTTATCAAATGAATGAAGCCATGGGATATGCAGCGAAGAAAGTATCTGATCAGACAAATAGGGAATTGTCTGTCGAAGAAATATATCATGTTTTTGAAAAGCAGTATGTTGATTTTCACCCTCATTTCCAGCTGCTTGATTATCAATTTAATAAGGGAAATAAGCAGGAAGTCACCTTAACTTTGCTGAGAGATCAGCAACAAATTGACATACAAGGAACTGGCACTGGAAGTTTAGATGCCATCAGTAACGCGTTAAAAGCATATTTTCATCTCGAGTATGTTTTGGAAGTCTATGAACAGAATTCTTTGGGCAAGGATTCCGAAGCAAAAGCCTGTGCACAGATTGGAATTTCATCTCAAGGAAAAATGCATTGGGGTGCGGGAATTGATAAAGATATTATAGAAGCAACAGTAAAGGCCCTGGTGGTGGCAGTAAATAAACTAGAGGTTTGGATGTAGATGGAAAAAGATAAACTTGAAAAACATGAAGTGATGCAATATTTAAGAGAATATAACGAACAAGAAATCTTTTATCAACAATACCAACTGAAAAAGCATGACAACACATCATTGCAATTATTTTTGAAGGATTATGATAAACACAGTCTAATGCATAAACATATATATATAGAAGAATTTTTGCTAAATGGGCAGAATGAATTTGAAAAAGAAGATACTATGTGGTTAGATCAGGAGAAAGATATCGAAGTGAGAAAGTATAGCCGCTTTATGCCCCAATTGTCGGCTATCCATGATTTCTTTGAGATGATCTATGTTCTGGAAAATGAGATGTATGTAGAAGTGGAAGGCAAAAAAATGGCTTTAAAATCAGGAGATATTGCCTTTATTCCACCTAACACAATTCACAAGCCAATTGTAATGGAGAATACAATCGCCATGCAAATCATGATCCGTAAGAGTACTTTTCAAAAAGTGTTTTTTAAAATGTTAAAAGGAAATCATGTCATTTCAGAGTTCTTTTTGAATGCATTGTATATAAAAGAAAATAAAAATATTCTTATTTTCCATAGTCACTTGGATAAACATTTGCTAGACTGCTCTCTTCAACTATTTGCAGAAAATTATAATCGGTTCCCTAGTTACCAGTTGATTATGAATAATGTGTTTGAGATATTATTATGTCTCTTATTAAGATTCAAATCAAGCCATATGAACGTCAATCAGGTCAAACAATCTAGTGATATACGTATGATTCAAATGCTACAATATATTCAGCAATGTTGTGAGCATATCACCATCCAGAAGATGGCAGAGGAATTTAACCTTTCACAATCTTATCTGTCAAAATATATAGCTCGTAAGCTTGGCAAATCATTTCGTGAGATTCGACAAGAAATAAGATTGGAAAAAGCCTGCGAAATGCTCACTGGTAGCCATTTACAAGTAGATCATATTGCGGCAGCCGTTGGTTATCAAAATGCAGAGCATTTCATTCGTTTATTTAAGAAAAAGTATCACCTAACACCACATCAATATCGTTTAAACAATAGATAATAAAGAGGAGAAATGATCATGTCCATCAAACAAGTAAAAGACTATTTTAAACAATATGATATGGATACTCGAATTCAAGAATTTTCAGTATCTAGTGCAACCGTAGACTTGGCTGCTTCTGCACTGGGCTGCGAACCTGAAAGAATCGCAAAAACACTCTCCTTTCTAGTAAATGGACAAGCTATTTTAGTTGTGACCTCTGGCGATGCAAAAGTTGATAACAAAAAATTCAAGGAATATTTTAAAACAAAAGCTAAAATGCTTTCTCCTCATGAGGTTGTTGACTTGGTCGGTCATGAAATTGGGGGAGTATGTCCTTTCGCTATAAAGAATGGCGTTTCTGTTTATTTAGATATTTCACTAAAACGTTTTGAGACAGTCTATCCAGCCTGCGGGAGCAGTAACAGTACTATTGAACTCACAATAAAACAATTAGAAAAACACTCCGGTTATTCACAATGGATTGATGTGTGTAAGGGATGGAATGATGAATGAACACATGAAGACGGAAGGAAAAAGTGCAGTTAAAAATAAAAAAGAGCTAGAAACCCTTGATACACAAAGGTTTCTAGCTCTTTTACAATTATTCCCACTCTATTGTAGCAGGCGGCTTACTCGTAATATCATACACCACGCGGTTAATATGCTTCACTTCATTCACGATACGAGTTGAGATCTTTTCAAGCACGTCCCAAGGGATTCTTGCCCAGTCACTCGTCATACCGTCAATAGAAGTAACAGCACGGATACCGATTGTGTAGTCGTATGTTCTTGCGTCACCCATAACACCTACGCTGCGGATGTCTGGGAGAACCGTGAAGTATTGCCAGATGTCGCGCTCAAGGCCGAAGTTGGCAATTTCTTCGCGTAGAATTGCATCCGATTCACGGACGATTTCTAGTTTTTCTTCTGAAATTTCACCTAGTACACGGATACCTAGTCCTGGACCTGGGAATGGCTGTCTCCAGACGATGTCATCAGGAATGCCCAGCTCTGAACCTAAGGCACGGACTTCATCCTTGAATAGCGTATTGAGTGGCTCAATCAATTCGAATTGCATGTCTTCTGGAAGACCGCCTACGTTGTGGTGAGATTTGATTGTTTGCGCTGTTGCTGTTCCGCTCTCAATGATGTCTGTGTAAAGTGTTCCTTGTGCTAAGTAGTCGATTCCTTTTAGCTTGTCCGCTTCGTCATCGAATACATAGATGAATTCGTTACCGATGATTTTACGTTTTTGCTCAGGATCAGACACACCTTTTAGCTTGTTTAAGAAACGATCTTTTGCATCTACTTTAATCACGTTCATGTTGAAACCTTCGCTAAATGTTTTCATAACCCCTTCTGCTTCGCCTTTGCGAAGAAGACCGTGGTCAACGAAAATACATGTCAGCTGATCGCCGATGGCTTTGTGGATCAATACTGCCACAACAGATGAATCGACACCGCCGCTTAGTGCGCACAATACTTGCTTGTCGCCTACTGTTTCACGGATTTTCTGCATTTCGATTTCAATGAAGTTTTCCATTGACCATTTGCCATCGCAATCACACACACCGAAGACAAAGTTTTTCAATAGGTCATTTCCGTACTCAGAGTGACGAACCTCTGGGTGGAACTGAACGCCATAGAAATTCTTCTCAGCTAAGCTCATCGCTGAGTTTGGACAATGTGCACTTGTTGCATCGACTGTAAAGCCTTCTGGTACTTCAACTACGAGGTCACCATGGCTCATCCAAACGACTTGATCCGTTGGAAGGTCTTTGAATAAAGCAGGTGTTCCGTTAATATGAATATCTGCTTTTCCATATTCACGCTGGCTTGCCGCTTCTACTTTCCCGCCTAAATAGTGAGTCATGAGCTGCATGCCGTAGCAAATGCCTAGAACCGGAATGCCTAGATCAAAAATCTTTTCATCACAGCGGAAAGATCCTTCATCATAAACACTGTTTGGTCCACCAGAAAGGATGATTCCTTTAGGCGCCATTTCTTTAATTTCTTCAGCAGTTAAAGTGTGCGGATGAAGCTCACTGTACACACCAAATTCACGAATACGGCGTGTGATCAACTGATTGTACTGACTGCCGAAATCGAGAACCAAAATCATTTCATTTACTAAATTTGTCATGGTGTCACCTCTATGTCCAATATAGTTTTTTATAAACGCACAGAAAAAATGAGAGGAGAAAACCTGCTCTCAGTGTGAATCACGCTTTTGAAGCGCCCAGACTCACATCCGAACGCTTCAATTTCATGTATTTTAGAAGGTTTTAATATTCACCTATTCTAACAACAGGAAGGTACGCGGTCAAGACTATCTCCTGTTTATTAAATTTTCCCATAACTTTGCCGACTGCTGCCAAAGCGCCGACGAATCCTCTCGCCGATAAAGCGCACGTTCATAGAGCTGCGTCAGCTCTGACATGTCATGATCTCCGTCCTTGTCATCGATCAAAGAAGCGAATTCTCTTAGCGTCATACCTGGCTTTTTCTCAATTCCCCTGCGCCCTAGCTGCTTTAATAGAGCCGCATATGCATAGAAGAATGCTTCATCCTCCGGCAGACGTTTCACCTTTCTTACAATAAAGAATGGCAGCCATCTTTTTCTGAATCGATAAAGCATCCAGCTGATGAATCCAAGCAGGACAATAGCTCCTGCCGCATAACCTACAACCCAACCAGCATGCACCATATTTGGCTTTGCCTTCGCTGTTTGTTCCTTTGGTTGTGCCGGTTGCTCTGTCTCCTGCTGCTGCGGCTGGTCTTGCGGCTTTTCTTCACTTGCATCAGAACTAGACTGATTTTCTTCTTCCTTTTGATCATCCGTTCGATCGCTTGTAACGGCTTCATTCGTAAATGTCTCTGGGTTTGTAAATCCTTTTGTCGGTTCAAAGGTAACCCAGCCTCTGTTTGGAAAATAAACCTCTACCCATGAATGCGCATTGTTATTGGTTACTTCATACACATTGTTTCCATCCATTTGTGTTTCATATAACTGACCAGACGTATATCCCTTCACCCATCTCGCCGGAATCCCGATCGATCGAAGCATCACGATCATAGAGGTTGAAAAATTATCACAGTAGCCAATCATCGTATCAAATAAAAATTGATCCACATAATCTTCATTACGACCAGGCACAGCGACATTTTGCGTTTCATATGAAAACTTGGCAGATCCTAAATAATCCTCGATCGCTTTCGCTTTATCATACATATTATCCTTCGTTTCCGTTAAGCTGTTTGCCAAAGTTTTCACACGCTCTGGGAGTGAGGATGGAAGCTGCAAGTATTCACGGCCAACCTGCTGATTCACCTGCTTTTTTGTCGGTACTTTGATTCTCTGCAAATCCTCTAGGATAAATGTAGGAGATAAAAAGCTGACTTGATAGTTCCCTAAATTTTTGGGTGGGTTTTGCATAGATGGGACAATTTTCTCCGTTTTGCCTATGATTTGCAGCGGAATGTTTTCCATTGGTGTCAGCATGATCGTTCCAATAGGATACACAGCATGATTAAATGGATAATCCGATTCTATATCGATTCTTGTTTCATGCTCCTCTGTTTTCACTCGCTCAGTAAACCACCGATTCGGCACAGTGTCCTCCTTTAGCCGAGTAGGCTTCGTATCATTTGATGCATCCTCCCAGCCCTTTCCTGTGTAAATACTTTTTGTTTCTACACGAAAGTAAGACGGCTCCTTTCCGCTCCATTTAAAGACAGGTGTGCGGTCCTCACTAAACGGTCCGCCAAGCGCCGAATCATCTGCACTATATCCCACTTTATTCTGCCCGGCTGTTCCATCTTGATTCGTGACCGCCTTAAAAAACGGGACAGGATCGGGCCATTTCGGATCAGACTTTGGCAAAGAAGCACCGAGTGACGCTGATAGAAGGACAAGCGCCAGCATGGGGAAAAACCACTTTAGACGCGCTTTCTGTGACACCCGAACGCCCTCAGCTGAACGCAGTCGATCGAAATACAGCAATCCAAGCAAACAAAAGCCAAATACCATAATACGAACGATCGCAAAGGTCGCATCATATGGCGTAAACGTATCAAGAATCGTGACATACACAACCGTCATCAGTAAAAAGAAAAAGATACGCTGCTGATAGACCACCCAATAATGAAGCAAGTAGACAAGCAGCCACAGCAAAATATAAAACAACAATGTGCGGAAAGACGGATACATGTCACTCCACATACCCATGCTCATTAACGTGATATTATCCTTAATATCAGCAAACAAAGCAGACGGATAGCCTGGCGCTGATTGATAAAAGATCAAATATAAGGCGAGCAAAATCAGTCCAGCACAAATAGGAAACGTCACATACCACTTCAGACGAAAGAACGTAAACAAACACGTAAGCCCGATAAAAATGATGAAATAAGACGTATGGCTCGTCTCTGTAAAATCTTGAAGTGGACGAAGCCACTCCCATAGCAGCAGAAAAGCTACAGCATAATAGATGAACAATTCAAAACGGCTTTGCCGCAGATGCGTATGCAGCATAAATGTTTGTCACCTCACAGTTCTTTCGTGCAGCCGGTCTTCAAATAAAAGGGTGATGCGTATTCCATAGGCCTTGAGCCGGTCTGCAAGCTGTTTTTCTTTTGTCGTCAAACGGTCAACGGCTTTCTTCACTAAAAGCACGGTGATGTTCTTTCTATTTCGATTTCCAAAGAGACTTGCCGCAAGCTCCTCCTGCAGCTGACCTGTGACGACATATTTTCCTGAATGCTGATACTCACTCGCTGCTAACGGTTTATATTCTAGTGCGCGGGAAGGCTGATGCTGCACTCTTGTTAAATAATAAAGCATGTCCTGTAAATGAAGTTCTCCTTGATCGACTCGAAAGGCATGCTGATCTCCTAGTGGGACAAGACCTGACGGCACTCCTTTTTTCACAGCCGTTTGAAGAACAGATGCTGTAATAGAGACAACTGTTTCATAAACAGCTTGATCAGTAAAATCAGCAAACACGACAAGGTCCTTTGCTTGATTCTGTTCAAATTCCTTCGTCATCAGCTGGTCTCTTCTGGCCGTCGTCTTCCAATCCACCCAAGCAAACCGGTCTCCTTGCTGGTATTCCCGTACGCCTGTTGTCACATGGGTCGGTTCATTTAACCACGAGTGAACCGCTTTGCCTCCATTTTCATTCACTGACTCAGCAGGCTCTACAGGGATATCCAGCACTTTTGGGTAGACAAGCAGCTTTTTCTCTAGCGGAATGATGATTTCTTTTTCAACAAACCCAAACATATCACCCGTTTTGATTCTAACTGCTGTTAAATGATGCTCTCCCCGCGGAATATCGTTCAATTGATAAGAAAATCGCCATGTTTTCCGAAACCAAGGAAACAGCATTTGCTTCATTTCAATCTGTTCCTGTAAGTGAAAGGTGTCTGGCGGAGCATCCTCTATCATGACGTAAACGTACGGAAATGGATGTGTCCGCTTGATTTCAATGTCAACGGACAGCACATCCCCCGCCTTCAAACGGGTTTGCTGTAATGTTCTCTTGGCTGTCGCGCGAAGCGGTACGAGAGCAAACAGCAATGCATACAAAGCATATGGTAAAAATGCATAAAAAAGGAACCAGCTCACAAACCCTCCCTGAAACATGGCATAACAAAAGGCTGCCGCAGTGAGAATGATGAGCATCATCACCCGTAACCATAATGAAACTGCTAAACGATGACGCGACTTCATTGAGTCGTCGACTTTTGAACTGGCACGCCAATTTGCTCTAGCATTTGTCGCAGCAGTGTCTCCGCCTTCTTCCCTTCATATGTCGCTTCTGATGTTAAAATCATACGATGCGGTAATGTATAAGGCACCAAATACTGTACATCATCAGGAATCACATAATCGCGCTGATTCAAAAGCGCATACGCCTGTGCCGCTTTCATCAAGGCGATCGATCCCCTTGGACTCACACCTAGATAAACAGATGGGTGTTTACGCGTCGCTTGAGCAATTTCAACAATATATTCTTTAATGGATGCATCCACATGAATGGTTTGAACAGCCTGTTGCAACGCATGGATATGTTCCTTTGTCATGACAGCTTGGAGCGTATCAATCGGGGATTGCTTCTCCTGCAAGTTGAGCACCTCCAGCTCCTCGAGCATGGTCGGATATCCCATCTGCAGCTTGAATAAAAACCGGTCCATTTGCGCTTCTGGCAGCGGATAAGTTCCTTCATATTCAACTGGATTTTGCGTCGCCATGACGAAAAATGGATCCGCAAGCGGCATCGTTTCCCCGTCCACAGTGACACTGCCTTCCTCCATCGCTTCAAGTAAAGCTGATTGTGTTTTAGGAGAGGTCCGGTTGATCTCATCAGCTAAAATAATCTGCCCCATGATCGGTCCTTGCCTAAATTCAAATTCATTCGTCTTTTTATTGTAAATCGACACGCCTGTTACATCTGAAGGCAAAAGGTCAGGAGTGAATTGGATTCTCTTAAACTCACAACCAATGGATTTTGCCAAAGCACGAACCATCATCGTCTTCCCTACACCAGGCACATCCTCTAGCAGCACATGCCCCTTCGCCAAAATCGCAACAAGGCTTAATATCGCAATGTCTTTTTTCCCAACCATGACTTTATTGATGTTATCTACGATTTTTTGTAAATCTGAATGCATCGGTTCTTCAAATGCCATCCTGATCCTCCTATCACGTTTCTGTCAAATTTCATATAGTCTAACTTTACCATACAACACGCATTTGCATATAACATCAGCACGTATAAAAAAGAAGCCTTCTCACGATGGAAAAGACTTCTTCTCTTCTTTAGGCTCACTTGCTGGCTCCATATGAACATGAGAGTGTAAAATATCATGCTCCTGTTTCATTCTGCGTTCAATTTCATCTGCAATATCATGGCTTTCTGCAATGTTCAAGTTGGGCTCGACCTCAACCACTACATCCACATGGACTGTACTTCCAAGATAACGCGCTTTAATATCCTTTAAATCGCCCACTCCTGGTGTTGCTTCAATGGTCTCTTTATATTTAGACATATCTTTGATATGAAAACCGTCTGTTAACGAATGAGAAGCATCTCTGAAAATTTCCCATGCAGTTTTACAAATAATTAAGCCAATGACAAACGCTGCAAGCGTATCAATCCATGCCAGCTGAAATTGAGAAGCCATAATTCCTACAAATGTTCCAATACTCACATACGCATCTGATTTATTATCAGCAGCTGCCGCATGAAGTGCCTGGCTATTGATCCGTTTGGACAGATTGCGGTTATAAATATACACACCGTACATCACAACAGCACTTCCTGCTGCCGTCCAAGCCGCGATCATATCCGGCGTTTGATGCTCAGATGAGAAGAGCGACTTCCCTGCACTCAGCAAAACCTGAAGCCCAACAAGCATCATGATAAAGGAAGCCACAAGAGACGCAATATTTTCCGCTCTAAAATGACCATATGGATGATCTTCATCAGGCGGCTTTTGAGAAATACGCAGCCCAATCAACACAGCAAGGGATGCAATAATATCCGTCGTGTTATTCAATCCATCTGCCGAAAGGGCCTCTGAATGAAACACGTACCCAATAATGAGTTTGACCGCAGATAAGATCACATAGGCAATGATGCTGACCCAAGCACCCGTTTCACCTTGTCTTAATTCGTTATAGCGCTCCATGTCGAACCGCGCCTCCTCACACATCACTTTTCTATTATTTATCTTACAAAGCAAAGCCCGTGTGGGTCTACGGCAACATGATTCGCTTATGTCAGCAAAATAGGATAAATAGAAATGTGTTGACCTAAGTAAACTTATTTTTACAAGGTCGAATGACCTCAAGATCTACTCCTATCAACCTTTTTCCAATTCTCTTCGAAATGGACATATCGTCAAATCTCTCTCCTTGGGGAAATTATCAGAATAATTTTATTTTGTGACACAACTTCCCCACCCCCTTTTTTATGTTATTTTAAGAATCATCCGAAGGAAAAGAGGGAACATAATCTCTCAAATCCTTTATACTTTTTAACATCATGTTAAGAGGTTTGAAATGTCAGTTTGATAACCTGTCCAATGCTGAATGACAATTCAGTGTGATAAAATTTAAAATATTCTAAAAACAAATTCTCTATTCATGAGAAATGTTTGGAGGTAAAGAAATGTCCAACATGACAAACGGTCTTCAAAAAAACCTTAAAACAAGACATATTTCGATGATCTCCATTGCTGGGGTCATTGGGGCAGGGCTATTTGTTGGTAGCGGCGCTGTCATTCATTCTGCAGGGCCTGGATCCATTCTTTCCTATTCTTTTGCCGGACTTCTGGTGATCTTTATTATGAGAATGCTCGGAGAAATGGCATGTGCCTATCCGACAAGCGGTTCTTTCTCACAATATGCGAGCGATGCTATCGGTCCATGGGCCGGTTTTACAATCGGCTGGCTTTACTGGTTCTTCTGGGTGATCGTCATTGCCATCGAAGCCATTGCTGGTGCTGCCATTATTCAATATTGGTATGGAGATGCACCTGTTTGGCTCACAAGTCTTATCCTCACAATCCTCTTAACATTAACAAATATCTTTTCTGTTAAATCTTTTGGCGAATTTGAATATTGGTTTTCATTGATTAAAGTCGTCAGCATCATTCTCTTTCTACTCATTGGTTTTGCATTTATCTTTGGTTTTGGCGGTCATCATACTTCAGGTCTTGCCAATCTAACAGGGAACGGCGGTTTCCTTCCAAATGGATTCAGCTCTGTGTTACTCGGAATCGTTGTCGTCATCTTTTCCTTCATGGGAACGGAGATTGTGGCCATAGCGGCCGGTGAATCAGCAGACCCAGTCAAATCTGTGACGACAGCCACACGCTCTGTTGTATGGCGTATTATCGTATTCTATGTCGGATCAATTGCTGTCGTTGTCACCTTGCTTCCGTGGAATTCCGCAAGTATTTTAACAAGCCCTTTCGTTGCGGTATTAGAATACATCGGTGTTCCATCAGCCGCTCAAGTCATGAACGTTATTGTCTTAACAGCTGTTCTATCTTGTTTAAACTCCGGATTGTACACAACGTCCAGAATGCTTTATTCATTAGCAGAAAGAGGCGAAGCGCCGAAACGCTTTATGAAAATTAGCAAACGTGGTGTTCCTGTAGCAGCTACAGTCGCAGGTACCTTCTTTTCCTACATTGCCGTCATGATGAACTATTTTTATCCTGAAACCATCTTTTTGTTCTTAGTCAATGCATCTGGCGCCATTGCCCTTCTTGTCTACTTAGTCATCGCCGTTTCACAATTAAGAATGCGCCGTAAAATCGAAAAAGAAAATCCAGAACAGCTTAAAATCAAAATGTGGCTGTTCCCATACCTCACGTACTTTACTATTTTGGTCATTTGCGCCATCTTGGCATCGATGCTGTTTATCGAATCCATGCGGCCACAGCTCATTTTGACGAGTATCATTACCTTTAGCGTACTGGCTGCTTATTTTATCTTTAAACCGAATAAAAAAGTGCCTGCAAATGCGGCGCTTGAAAATAAACACCCGTAATTCTCCCGCTGAAAAGCGGGTTTTTTTATTTTATTCACCTATTTGGATGTCCGCACTTATACTGTATCAAATTGTATTTAAGTGAGGATTAGTCAACATGAACCTAGAAAAATTTGTTGACGAGCTTCCAATTCCAGAAGTCGCGGAGCCCGTCAAAAAAAACCCAAGACAAACGTATTATGAAATTGCTATGGAGGAGGTATTCTTAAAAGTTCATAGAGACCTGCCCCCAACCAAGTTATGGACTTATAATGGCAGTTTGCCTGGTCCAACCATTAAAGCCAATCGAAATGAAAAGGTCAAAGTGAAATGGATGAACAAATTGCCATTGAAACATTTCCTCCCTGTCGATCACACCATTCATCCTGGGCATCACGATGAACCAGAGGTCAAAACAGTCGTTCATCTGCATGGCGGTGTCACGCCAGCAAGCAGTGACGGCTACCCAGAGGCCTGGTTTTCAAGGGACTTTGAAGCAACCGGCCCTTTTTTTGAAAGAGAGACTTACGTATACCCGAATCATCAGCAAGCCTGCACATTGTGGTATCACGATCATGCGATGGCATTGACACGACTAAATGTGTACGCCGGTTTAGCTGGGTTTTATTTGATCTCAGATGCATTTGAAAAGTCCTTAGAGCTTCCGAAAGATGACTATGACATTCCTTTAATGATTATGGACCGTACGTTTCAAGAGGATGGCTCACTGTTTTATCCTAGCAGACCAAACGACACGCCAGAAGACAGTGACATACCAGATCCATCCATCGTGCCCTTTTTTTGTGGAGAAACAATCTTAGTCAATGGAAAAGTATGGCCGTATTTAGAAGTAGAGCCGCGAAAGTACCGTTTTCGTATTTTAAATGCGTCCAATACTAGAACTTATGAGCTGCATCTAGATAACGACGCTACAATCATGCAAATTGGTTCCGATGGGGGCTTTTTGCCAAGACCCGTTCGCCATCAATCATTTAGCATCGCACCTGCTGAACGTTTCGATGTCATCATCGACTTTTCAGCTTACGAAAACAAAACGATCACTCTCAAAAATACAGCCGGCTGCGGACAGGATGTGAATCCTGAAACAGATGCGAACATTATGCAATTCAAAGTCACACGTCCGCTAAAAGGAAGGGTACCTAAGACATTACGTCCTATTTTCAAACCGCTGCCACCGCTTCGGCCAAGTCGAGCTGATCGAGAGCGTACACTCACACTTACCGGCACACAGGATAAATACGGCCGCCCAATCCTATTGCTCGATAACCACTTTTGGAATGACCCTGTCACGGAAAATCCTCGTCTTGGCAGTCTAGAGGTTTGGTCCATCGTCAATCCAACCAGGGGTACACACCCCATTCATTTGCACCTTGTTCAATTTAGGGTTTTAGACAGAAGGCCGTTTGATACAGAAGTCTATCAATCGACAGGAGAAATCGTGTATACAGGACCAAACGAAGCACCTCCTTTACATGAACAAGGCTACAAGGACACCATTCAGGCGCATGCAGGTGAAGTCATTCGGATCGTTGCTCGATTTGTTCCATATACCGGCCGATATGTGTGGCATTGTCATATTTTAGAGCATGAAGATTATGACATGATGAGGCCGATGGATATCATTCATTAAAAATGAAACCACTCTTCCGCTAAATGCGTAGAATTTTTATGAAACTGCTGATTACAAAGGGGCTAACGGACATCTATTCATTAGCCCTTTTATGATTCATTTCAAAATGGAAAAATAAATCGCATGAATCATTCCTTTGAGGAGCATTACACACTTAAAAAGTTGACGCAGCAAACCGATAATACTACTATATACCCATTACATCTATCAAAAGGCACATAAGCCATAATGAACGAACAAATGGAAAATTGCGATAACAAACGGAGGAGTTCAATTTGAATGAAGAAAAAGAAACTTGCCAGGTCAAACAAGAAACAACGGCAGGTAACAGAGAGAAGCTTTCAATTCATGAGAACGAGAGCATTCGGTCAAACATTGAACAACTAACCATTGAACTCAGTGAACAAAAAGAATTCAACCACTTCATATTAGATGAAAAACAAAAGGCCATCAGCACATTATCTTCCCTCATCACAAAAGGCGATTGTGATGAAGACTTAAAGACTCATTTTGAACAAGCATTACATATTGGACTTTCTGTCATAGAGATTATGGAGATTATTAAACACTGTACAAAGGTTGCTGGCTTCCCTCACTCCATTAATGCCCTGTTTATCTTTCAAAACTTATTAGATGAAAACAAATAAAACAGAGAAAACGAGATGTCATCAGTCCTCTCGTTTTTTTATGTTCACTCATATTATCCTTTTTCTTTTCCTCTGTCACATAAGCAAAATATGAAAATAGCACTCGTATCACTGCTTAAAAACTGATTTTCTTCCTATAAATTCACCCATTTCTCCAGTAATTCAAGTAACAAAATAAAAAAACGTCCAGTTATATAAATAACTGAACGTTTCCTTTATCGATTGACAGTGAAATTGTTAATGATTCCGCCATCCTTCTCCCAAGCGGCTTCCACTGTTTTCTTCTTCATATTGTATTCAAAAATCGTTCTTACCTTCGCCTTTCGTCCAGTGTCATCCTTTAATTCTTTTGCGTTTTTTGCAACACCTAAGAAATAAACAGATGACCCGTCCGTAGAAAATTGCGGCTGTGCAGCACTTAAAATATGAACATCCTGACTGTTTTTAACGAGTGTCATCGTTTTTCCTGTTTCGACATCAAGCATCTTAATAGAGGATGTTTCTTTTTCTTTACGAACCTTTACTTCTGTATAAATCAATTTCTTATGATCTGGAGAAAATGAAATGTCATTGATCGTTTGTGAGATGCGTGCAATGCGTTTCCCCTTCTCACCTGTTTGAAGGGTGATATTCATGGTTGTTGGTTCAGGATCTCTGCCCTTTTCATTCGCTTCATCGGTTTTTTGATAATCTTCTTTTAAAGAATAATGCTGGATCGCCAAATCATTTGAAGTCGGATCATATGCAAAAGAACTCACCGTATCGTCCTTGCTTTTTTCTGGATACAGCTCCTTCATTTTGTGTGTTTTCAAATCAAAAGACGCGACATAAAATTGCTCTCCAGACTCCTTGTTATACCTAAGAAATAACTTCTTTCCATCACCAGACAGCCTCATACTGTCGATGGAATCATCACTCGTAAACAGTGTTTTTTCTTCTTCAGATTTCACCTTTAATTCCCGAATACTCACCTTTTGCGTATCTTCATCTGTATACGTGTAATATAAAACCTGTTTCGTAGAATCATAAGCAATCGAAGGATATGCTGTCAGTTTCTCCGTATGAAGCGCCCGATCATGCAAGTAATAAGTATTGTTTAACTTTTGATCTGTAAATGAAACGAGTAATTCGTCTTTTGCATCTTGGTTTGTTTTGACTTTCCCTGCATGTTTTGCCTCTTGCCCCGGCTTCATCATGAAGAAAATAACTGCTGCAATCACTGCGACGCCAATGACTGTGATGATCCACCATGTTGATTTTTTCATTGCCTTTCAGACCCTCTCTACAAGAAAAGAAGCCAGAAAATGAACTTTTCCCGCTTCTTTGCATGCCTATGTATTAATAAGTGTAATGCCCTTTTACGACACCTTTACTTGTTTTATACCCAAGTGCTTTGAATGCTTTTGGACTTACGTCTAGTACAGCATTTGGCATTCTGCCTACATCATATTTATATACTGTAATCACTTTATGTGGTTTCGCTTTTGTTGTCACTCTTAGTTTTGTACCTTTTTTCGGTACGTCAAAGCCCATTTTAGTTGCTGCATCCCAATGACCGAGTTTTTTTCCATCTGCGCCTTTTTTACCGACACCATTATACCAAGTAATATTGCCGCTTACTTTTTTTGCACTTGCTCCATGTGAGAAACTGAATGCTAAAAATAAACTAGCTACTGTTACGATTGTCGTGATAAGCTTTTTATTCATTAAGAAATCCTCCGTTTTTGGTTTCTGCACTTATTATACATGAAGATGAACCCAGTTATTTTACAGACACATTACAATTCAAATACAAGTTGACCACTTTATGACCGATTAAGTTCATAAATACTGCCAAAATCAGCTAGAACATTGTAAGCAGCTCCCCTCTTTCATTTTATATAATGAAGGTGAATCAAATTTAAGGGGGAATTTTCATGAAAAAGTGGTTCACTGTTTTGATTGTAAGCTTGGCCTTCGTATTGATGTTTTCAAGCCTTCCTGCCTCAGCGGCTAGTCCTCGTCACGGCGCCATTGTGACACAAACGGATGAAGCCAAATGGTCAGGTATCTCTGCCGATATTGTCCTGCCGAAAACAGCCACCATTAAAAACGGCTATGCGGACTGGTATCTCGGTCTCGGCTCTGCCGTTGTAGAGAGCGGTATTTCAAAAACGTCTTCTGGCTATAAGGTCTTTCTAGGCAGCGGCTCACAAGGCGGCAGTAAATACTGGAACAGCGAATACGATTCAAGTATTAAAGATGGCGCACGCGTCAACTTAAAGCTCATCAACAACGGTGATGGTACAGTGTCACTATACGTCAATGGAAAACTGCGTTATAAGCAGCCTGTTTACAACCCTAGCCGTCTGAAAAACCTTGATGTTGTCAAAATGGTACACGGCGTACAGGATAATGGAACAAACAGCTATTCACAAGCAAGCTTCTCAAATGTACAGCTTCGAGCAAATACATCAGGAAGTGTCTATAAAAAATGGGATGGGTCAATCAAATCATCGCTTTTACGTAAAAATTTAGAATCTGGTGCTGCCACTCCTAAATTCACCGTTATTTCTTCTATTCCATTAAGTACAAGCCTTTCAGCACAATAAGAAATAAAGCACCCGATAGAGGGTGCTTTTTATTGTTCACAGCTTATCAACACTTCTCTTTTAATCAAAACAAGGATTCGTGGTAACATAAGCATACATACTTCGAAGAAAAAAGGAGATCGAACGTGAAAAAAAGTCTACTTGTTTTCATGAGTCTAGCTGTAATTCTCTGCATTCTAGCAGCTTGCTCAAATACGACGAAAGAACAAAAAACAGAAACGAAGGCACTTCCAACAATTAATGAACGCATTCAAAAGGAAACGAAAGAAGTGATGGAGCAGTCTAAGCTCATCAAAGACACTGACATCACCGTTGATCAAAAGAAAAAAATCATTTCTTTAAACGTAACAGCTTCCTCTGATACCAATAGTGATTACGCTGAAGTCATTGGTTTAAACTTTGCAAAAACGCTGGCCATTGGAGCATCAACCGAAAAAGAAAACAATCTTCATAAACCAGAAAACGACAGCCTCGGCGCTCTCTATTCCTTTTATGACCTAAACATCACCGTGAAACAAGAAAACGGCAAGGTGCTGGCAAAGGGAACGAAAAAAACAAATGAAACAAAAATTACTTGGGAAAGAGCCCAATAACTGGACAAGAAAATCCTTTATGGATTTTCTTCTTTTTTTTAACAAAACTATTAACATTATGAAAGAAATGCCGATTAGTAAGATTGTGTTGGTTCTTAAGTACCAATAATTCTTATTTACATATCGGAGGAAAGTATTATGAAAAGAACGACAGAATTTGTTTTAGGTTTAATTGGAGGTATTTTTGGATTTTTCGGCGCAATGTTCGCTCTTGCTTTCGGAGGAATCGATGCAGCATTTAGCGATTCAGGCACCAGTGAAATTACAGGATTAGGCTGGGCAGCAATGCTTTTCTCTATTCTTGCCATTGTCTCATCTGTCATTGTAAAGAAAAAAGCAAAGCTTGGTGGAATTCTATTATTAGTATCTGCTGTAGGTGGCATTATTTCTATTTCTATGTTCTTCATCCTTCCAGCTGTATTAATCATCATTGCAGGCTGCATGGGCGTGTTTAGAAAAGAGCCTGTCGTCAATAACACAACTGCATAAAAATAGAGAATAAAGCTTGTAGAGATTGCTCTACAAGCCTTTTCTCTCTACTTTTTGTAATTCATATTGAATGGCATCAACTAACTCTATTATGTTTTCATCTGTCCAAAGATCCAACATAAATAGAATGTCATTCATCATGTGTGACAAATCTTCCCGGCTCATCAATTCTTCTTTGTAAGCAGGGACAACAAAGAAATAGAGCAGATCAGCCAATTCAAGAGCGACACGTACATCTTTTTCATCCATGATGGCTTTATGCAAAGAGTGGATGAGCCATTTGAGGTCTTCATGATTTTCAATAGGAACATACATCAATTGGTGTATTTCATCGGTATCCCTCCCTCTTAGAATCCTCTCAGCAGATTCCTTTGAAAGAGCCCCAACTGTATTTGAGGATATATTCAGAAACAAGAATTCATGTTGATCCTCTCTATTAACCGTCTTGATTGACGAACCATCCATCTCAATCACTCCCAATCCCTTATAATAATTCTATTATAAGGAAATTCAAGTTCGATTTAAGTCACAAGAAGTGGATTTTATGTAATTTTAAGCTAACCGGTTTATAAAAAAACACTCTAAAACAATTATTTTCTATTTTTATCATTTTTTGTTGATTTTAAAGTACTTTTATCCTATTATAATAGTCATAGTCAATGTGTAAGCACAAGATGCTTATATAAATTAAACAAAAGGGGACTTTCATTTTGAAGAAATTCTATGCTTTATTTTTAGCTTTAGGGCTAACATTTACACTGGCTGCTTGCGGCTCAACAGAAGATGTGTCTACAGGTGCATCTAAAGAAAAAGAGTCTACAAGCACAAAAACACAATCAAAAAACAAAAAAGATGATGGTTCAAAGAAAATAAATGCGAGCAAACACAAAACAACTGCTCAAGGAATGAAAGTAAACCTTGGTGAAATTAAAATTATGAAGGATAGAATCAATGTTGGAATGAATATCGAAAATACGACAGATAAAGTTCTAAACTTCTATCCAGATCAAGGTAAAGCTGTAGCGGGAAGCATGCAATTAGATGCGAATATGTTTATGACTGATGGTGATATCGGTGGCGAAGTTGAAGGTGGCGTTAAACAGGATGGTGTTATTCAATTCTTAGCTCCTGAAGGCAAAGAGATCAACATTAAAAACATCAAAGAATTAAAGCTGAAATTTGGAAATGTCACAACTGACGATTACATGAATAGTAAAGACGTGACATTCACAGTTAAAGTAAAATAAACTTTCACTAATGCCCTTGAATGATGAGGGCTTTTTTTATCACCACTAAAAAACACTTTCCTAGAAGAAAGTGTTTTTGTTTATAAGTAACGTTTCATTCTTTTTATTACTCCATAAGGATAACTAATCTTTCGAGAAGTCTCTTAAATGGAACTCTTTTTCATCTCCTCAGCCATTTCCACTTCACCCTCTGCTTCCAGCTGTTCAATGATGCGGATATAATCCCTTTCGTGGCGATTTTGGCTTAATTTAAAAGCAGCCTGAACTTCATCAATGATGATCTTAAAGCCTACAATGCCTTTCATTTGCTTCTCTAACAGTTCCTCAGACAACGTATCCCATAGCACCGGCTGTTCTCTGTGACTTTCGTATGTCTCCAGCATTGTGGTTAATTCCTTAACCAGTTCCGATTTTTCAAGCAGTTCCGCCTTTCCATAAACATGAACAGCCTGGTAATTCCATGTTGGTACTGCTTCTTTTTCATACCATGAAGAAGATATGTAGGCATGCGGCCCTTGAAAGATGACGAGCGTCTTCTCGCTCTCTTCAAACGTTTTCCACTGAGGATTCCCAATCGCCATATGCCCTGAGATCACATACGAATCTCCAACTTGATGAAAACTCACTGGAATATGTGTCGCAATGGGCTTTTCATTCATTGTCGTCACAACTGTAGCAAATGAATGAGATTGAATAAATGATTTGATTTTCTCCATATCTTTCACTCGAAAAAATGATGGGATATGCATGTACCCTTCCTCCTTTTTGATCAGCTCAATGTTTTGGTCATAATGTAATCCATTTGCTCTTCGTCCCCCATGAGAAAGGCGTGCACCCCTGTTCGAACAAACCCAAGCTTTTGATAGAAAGCAATGGCCGCTCTATTGTGCTCCCACACCCCAAGCCAAACATCCCGTTTATGATGATTTTTCGCAATTTCAATGGCTTGATCGATTAAATATCTGCCTAACCCTTGCTTTTGAAAGGACTGCTTGATATAAATTCTTTCAATCTCTAACGCGTCATTGCCCATCTCTTCTGATTGGGCATCATTCATATTGATCTTCAAATAACCAGCTACTTCCCCATTCACTTGAACAAAATAAAACTGTGATGAAGGATGCTGTAATTCCTTTAACAGCTGGTTTAGGTGAAAAGCTGTCTTCACATACGCTTCGATATGTTCCACTTTGTTTTGATCCAGAAAGGTTTCTTTAAACGTATCGGTTCCAATTTTCTGAAGCTCCTTTACATGTTGTTCATTGCACCGAATGAAAGTGACGGTCATAAAGTCGTCCCTCCTTATTAATTAGTAGTCTCTCTTTATCCCTTTTTTCACACCTTCCCAGTCCTTTTCTATATTCTTTCGCACCCTGAGAAGATACTCATAAATCTGTTCCGCTTCTTCCTTAGAAAACCCATCCAGCGCCACTTGATTCGAATAATCATGTTCTCGTTTAATCATTGGGTAGACCGCTTCCCCTTTTTTAGTTGGAAACAGCTTTTTGATTTTTTTATTCACACGATCATTCTTTTTCTCAATAAACCCATGCAGTTCTAGCTTTTTGATAGCCCGAGCAGCCGTAGTTCGATCCACCTTAATCATTTCCGCCAACTTTTCCTGAATGATACCAGGCTCCTCACAAATACGCACAAGATACAAATACTGCCCCTTCGTTAAATCGTACTCTTTAAATTCAATATTACTAATGGAATCAAGCGCCCGAGCAATGACGCCAATCTCCTGCAAAATCTCTCTCATTTATCACGACTCCTCTTTGTTGCATTTACAACAAATTATTAAAATTAGTATATTGCATTAATGTTGTATTTGCAATAAAAAACCCACTTCCTCTGTGGAAGTGGGTTTCAACCTCTTATTTATCACGATTTTTTGATCCAAACAATCCAAACACGACAGCCAGTACAACAATAATCGCCACCAAAGTCGTCAAGCCCATACGATCACCGCTTTTCTTTTTAAAATCACCCATTCTCTTCATATTGGGTAAAGAGGAAACCCACTTTAGGAAAAAATATAAATTTATATTAAAGCTTTCCCGTTTCTCCAATCTCCCCTTACATAAGAAGCAAATTCATCTTTAACTTCTAAATCTTGTCCATCAACGTGATCAACTATCAATATTTGTGGAACAATACCAGTATCTTCACCAATGGAATTGATTTCTTCAAATATAGTTTTATACATTTGATTAACTGCTTTTAAATCAGAGTCTGATAATTCATTCCTTTTATTCTTTTCAAATGCCCCTTGTGGAAAGTAAACTTGGCTAGGTTGATCAAAAAACATTATTAACGGCATCGGTGAATGCTCTTGAGTAGCGAAATATCTTAAAAAACTTAAAAATAGCGCGATATGGCACGATACCCAGTTTGCTCCACTCCCCATTTCATAAAGGTGAATTTTATCATTTTTTTGCAGTTGATAAACGTCGAAAGTTTCATCCATAAGTCCAAAGTGTAAATTTAAAGGGCGATATTCTTCTTCAAAATCTAAAGTAAAAGATAAACGATTCATATTATCAGATAGGAAGGTTTGCGCTTTTGCCTTCTTATTATCTAAATTAAACCCACTTATCTTAACTTCTAATTGAGAAATTTTCGTTTTCAAATCTTCTATATCCTCATCTACAGTGTCCAACAAGCCTGAATTGGCCATCTCTGAATATAATTCAATTCTGGCTTTCGCATAATTAACTTTTTCTCTTTTTGAAACAAGCTCTTTTGAATTGATAAATTTTCGTTCAATGTTTTTAATCTGCTGCCATACATCTTTTATTCTATTTTCTATTACCCCATGTGCATCTTTAAGCTTTCGAATATCCTCTGAGAAATCATTCGTGAACTTACTAGTAATCATCAATTCCTTATCAAGCCATACAGAAGCTTCTAAGAGTGTAGCGTCATCCTCAGAAATTTCTTCACAAATACCTCCACATAAAGGACATGAATATTCGTTTACGAAGCCTCCAGAAATACTAGTCTGATCTTTCAATTCCTGTAACATTCCCGTGAAGTTTTTACCATTTTGGCTTGCATTATCTAAATTATCAATTCTAAGCAAAGCTTCTCTCTCTTGATCCCTTAATTCATCTAACTCATTATTAAGCTGACGGTATCTTTTGGCGATTCCATTCTCATTGAAAAGTTGATTATTGTCAAATTCAGGTAAATTCGAAGCGAGTTTAAGCATTTTTTGCATCGTGATATTTGAGTTAAATGGCAAATCTAACAAAGCGTAATAATCTTTTAACAGAGGTTTTAAATGCTCTTTAATATATGTTGAACTTTTCTTGTTTGCCTTTTGGGTCTTTTGTTTTTTCTTCAATTGAGCCTTTAAATTATTTAGTTGGATTAATTCGCTATAATATTGTTGTCCAATCATTCCTGCAAAAACAGGGAATTGCTCTATAATATCTTTTCTTTTATAATAGTCAGAGAATCTATAAAATAATGCAAATTTACTTGCCATTAAATTTTGATGTTGAAAAAGATATGATACCATATTTCTTAATGATGCTTTTTTACCATGCTTTTCACTCTCAGTAACAATATTTGTTACATATAATCCCAATGCAGATTCAATAGCATATTGTGCATCCTTTACGGATAACATGGGCTTATTCTCAAAGTATTCTAATGTTATATTATCTATTGGAAAATCTGAGGATTCTTTTAAAACATACATTTTCCCTCCATTTTCTGAATTATATCTAGCAACTACATATGTACTTTTGTTGATTAGTATAGGCATGACATAAAGATATGAAAAATCTGTTATTTTTCCTTTTGGTATGGTCGATCTTGAACTGCATAAACAATAATCTATTATTTCGACTAGAGCACTTTTACCAGTTTTAGATTCTCCCGTTACAATATTGACTCCCGGTTGTAACGGAACACTACGTAATTCTCCTGATTCATTAAACATCATAATAGCCTTTAAGTAGCTTTTCATTCTCTTCCCACCCCCAAGAAGTAATTTAAATGATCTTCATTAGTCTTAGCAAAAACAACGCCTAAATAATGTGCTGCCCTAATCCACTGTCTTGATGGACTATCAAAATTCAAATAACTTATTGGCTCTAAAAGTATTATTTTTTTTTCATTTATTACAATCTTCTTTTTCGAGTACAAAATCACTACCGCCTTTTTCGAAAAAGGTTTAAGTTCATTGAATCGACTTAAATATCCTGAAAGCGACACTTTCCCTGAAACTTTAGTATCTTCATTAAATGTTTCTGGTTTATTAAATAAAGTTTCCATTTTACTATTACTTCTTGCAGAATCTAATTTTTTTCTTGATTCAGAATTTAATAGAATAGGTAACGCCATAAATACTAATCTTACCTCACAAGGCTTATTATATCCTGATAAAAAGCCTTGCAAGAGTACACTATAAAAATGAGCATTCATTGATAAAGCCTGTATACTCTCAATACTCATCTTCTTCACCTACATCCCAGCTGAACTTTTTATCGTCAACAATAGTATGAATAATACCTCTCTGAAAGTAGCCCTGATTTCTAACTATTGATCCAATATCTTTTGCATCCCATCTCATAACCTCTGTGTACATTAGTTTTGAATGTTTAATCTTGATATTCCTATTTCTCCCCTCAGTCTCAATAACTTTACTTTCTTTTATATATTTTAATTGTTCTTCCAACTCATTTTTATATAGTGGCAAACTTTTGAGATATAAAAAGTCATCTTTAAAATATCTCATAACTGTCATTTCAGCTTTCCAATAATCGGAAACCGCATATGGAATTTGTTTATCATATTCAATTTTTCGAATGGCCTCTACAAATTCCTTATTTAGTAGTGATTGTACGGTTTGTTCAGAAATATTTACCTCTGCAAAATCACTCGGTAACGGTTGTTCACTTGGAATTGAGTAAGCAGGTGATTCTTGCTGTAACATTTTATCAAATTCCTCTCTAGTAACCTCCCAACGGTGCGGGGGGTCTTTAACTATAGAAACAATTCGTCCAAGTAATGCCCCAATATAATAATCGCGATTTTCTTCTGGAATATGTCCTATATAGGAACTAAATTCTTTTGAAACACCTGAAATTTTATTTTGAGAGGCTTCTATAGTGAATCTTGATAATATATCTAATAATTTAACCTCATCATATATTCCTTTTGCAAAAATTTTATTGTAATACTTTCTAAAAGTCTCTTCTCTTTTTCTAGTAAATTGTCCAATTGATTGCAGAACCGTGATTTTATCATTAGGTTCTTTAGTATTCCAATTACAAAAAGGAGAATCAGAAGATATTGTAGCTGTTGTGTATAAAATTAAACTTGAGAAACTTGTAATTCTATCATATTCTATATACCAATTAGATAAAGTTTTCCAAAAATCTATATCTCTAACAGAAAGTCTTTTTTCACCAAAATGATGCTTCACCTCTCTCTGATACGATTTCTTTGTTGTCGCCGTAACAAGGCTAACATCACCATTTACCTCAATTTGCAGTTTATCCCCATTATTTAATTTAAAGCAATCACGTAAAGCAATGTAATATTGAAAAATATCACCAGCTTTCACCAGAGTTGCATCGTTTATAGATCTATTCATAATATCACCACGAATTAATATATTTTAACAATTATAACATATTTATCTTTATGTTGTTGTTTTCCCCAATAAGATTCCTGGAATTAAAAGTATTTCAATTCACACATTTTTTAGGAAATAAACCTATAGAAAATATAAATGTTGTGAAAACCATTGGTGAGAAAAAAAGAATTGCCTTTTTGTGTTTCTTATTTATAAGGTAATCAACTTTTCACTTTAAGATTTACTTTATAAAACTAATGAATTATAAAATTCTAATATTTCCGGAAAAAATAATCAGGTTTTTGAATAGTTTGAATAAATTTGAGAATTTCCGATAACAAATGGATAATCCAAAGAAAAGACAAATATGAAGGGATGACATGGTAGAACTAGATTTCATCTATGCTTTGAAGGAGCATATAAGATTGCAAGATAAGATCAACAAGCTGTTAGGAGATGTTTCCTATACCATTATTTTAGTTCAGCTAAGATGCACAATAATATGGATATCCCATCATGATTAAAAATATGCGAGAGAGCGAATGAAAAGGCTACTAAAATAAACAACCTCAATGAGGGTTTGACTTAGCACAGTTTAAAATAAAAACCATGTATAACTTCTTGCAAAACCCGTGTTTCTCTTGAACAAATTTTGAACCGTCTTGGTCACAAAGAAAGAATAAATGAAAAAAGAAGCTTCTCAAAAGTTCGGAGAACTAATGAAAAGCCTCTAATTTATCTATGTGGCATCAAAATGGCACCAAAATGAGTGTGACTTACGGATAAACCCTTATTAATCAAGGGTTTAATTCCGTAATTACATCATGCCGCCCATATCTCCACTGCTTTGTAACATGTTTAATATGAGTTGACGAAAGTTAAATAATCCGCGCTATTAAAGGCTTTATTGAAGGTAATAGTGTAACAACTTTAACATTAATTAACGGAGTAACACAGGGTTATGTTACCCTTTTGTTACTCCGTTTTTAATTAATAGTACAGTTGTATATCAGATATTACCTTGTTAATTGTTAAAAATTAAATAGGCCATATAGGAACTGTATTCGGATCTTTTTAAAGTGGCTAAAAACAGTCAATATTTATTACTAAAGAAATATAAGTGGTAGTTATAACTGTTATTCTTTAAACACCTCTTCGATTAAGTCTCCTCGAAAAGCATCTAGAATGAGATCAGGATCATTAAAAAAGTGAAGAATTAGTTTTGCCCAATCTAACACCTTAATTTCTCCCTCCACTAGCCATTGTTTTATATGCCAGTCTGCATGAGCACTTATTTGCTGACTAATTCTTAATTTATAACTTTCATTCCTATAAATGTTGATAGATCCATCAACATGAACAAACGCATTTAAAGTTGGTTCATATATGGAGTGCAAATATCTCGTAACAAAATATTCTTGTTCATCTCTACCGTGAATATCCCAAAGTTCCTCAACCTCAATCCACCGCTCCTCATCTTTCCTATATGATATTTTAAATTGAATTTTTTTCATTGTCTTTGGATTATAAACGCAAAAGTATTCGTTCTTTCCTGTATGAAGCGGAAAGTTAATATTATCGAGATTAATCTCTCTTCCCTGATAAACTTCGGAAAGTTCTCTATAAAACGGCTTATAACTATGCTTATCAATACTAAGGTTGTTATCTAGCCGATAAAATACTGAGTTATTATTTTCCAATTGGCCAAGAAGTAAATTTATCAATTCCGGAGGGAATTTGGCATCTCTTTTTGTTACCACTAAAGGGCTATAGTAATAAAATTTATGATCGAAGAAAATCCCCTGATGATTAGCAGTACATTCGTCATTCAACAAAACAATACCGTACTTCTCATCAGCAAATTCAGGGAGGTTTTCTAATGGAACAGTAAAAATCGTTACTATATCTAGCTCTTTTTGTAAAAAGCTTAAAATAACTAGAGGTGTTTCTACCTCTGTCTCATCTAACAAGTAAGCTAAATAAGGCTCTACTTCCCATAAATACTTTATAAGTTCTTTCCTATCAATTTTACATTGCTTCCTCGTTGCTTCAATTTCAGCTAATGCAGGTAATATTATATCTCGGTGACTATTTTCTTCCAAAATATTTTCTATTTTCCAAACCTCATAATAGGCGAACCTCATTGAAAATAAAAAATACACAGCTTTCATAATTGTTTCATTTCGTCTAAAATTTGTTACTAATTCATCAATGACATCTGTACTCATTATGATACCTTCTTTTTATTTATTATCTATTATTCTTTCTCCACTTAGCCTATTAATTCACATAACTCTGTAAGAGTAATTATTAACTGAATTATGAAAATAATCAACCATAACCTGGATAGTTATGTAACCATTTGGAATTATTAAAGGCTAATTTTATGTTAAGGAAGATAACAAATGAAAAAACCAGAAATACGAAAAGCACATTGTTAACAGAAAAATTTTCACAAAAAAATAGCTCCCCTTTTTATTGGGAGCTACTTTCCTATAACAGAAGTGTTACTTTCTCAATCATAGTAGGATTAATACCTTAGATCATTTTCCTCTTCTCGTTGCTTCTCTCTATCGATTGCGCTGATTAATCTCTCTATATGGGTACAAGCCCAATCCCTCACCTTTGACAGTTTATGCTTTTCAAATGACTTGAAAATAGACATCTGTTCTTGATAGTACGGGATCAGAGAGCCAGACCAACCGAATGTATTTAGACGCCTGCTGATATTTCTTAACACTTTTTCATTATCACCATGCTCAGAGACTAAATAGTATGCGATCGGGTTTATTTTTTCATCGTTATCTCCCAGCACAGGTACAACTGTTGAAAGTAACTCAGGGCCCTTTTCATGTTCTTCACACCAATTTTTTAAAACTTCATATGGAACTCTTTCCAATAACCAAAATCTTTCATCCAACATACCTGGCTCTAATATATCAATCGTATTATATACTACTATGTTATCATCAGAGAGCAACGCTTCACTTAACACTGGCCAACAGTAATGCCATCCTGATTCCATTAGGATATTAATATAACTCCTTAGATTCTGAATCTGATCAAAATTCAACCTTTCTCTTAGTGATTCAACTATTTCTTTAGCAATAGAAGAATTAAAACTTTCTATTTCATCTTCATTGTATTGAACAAACTTTTTAGCAACATCACCAATTTCGTAGCTATCAATTTTCCCATTGATAAAGACACCTGGTGAAAGAAGCAATTCTTTAAATGTACTTGCTAACGCTCGGAATTTTTCAACATCTCCGTAAGTGTACATATAAAGAATACGCCAACCGACTGAAAAGCCTTCATCTCGATGCTCAATCACTTCAGAGATAAACCTTAACACAATATCTGGAGCTAAATGATCTAACACGCTTCCGTACGAAAAAATGTTCAATGTATTAACATTAATTTTTCCCGCTCTTAATAATTCCATAATTCTAATTAGATCTTGTTCAGCAATTTTAATGAATCGCGTTAGTTCTACAGTGAATTGGCTAAAATCCAAACATTGTGACATCTCATCTAACAGATTATTTACTAATTCAGGTTCTTTAATTTGCAAGGCTGCTAATACCCCACCGACAAAAGATAAGTTAACATTTTCGATTTTCATATTAACTGTCTCTTTTAAAGTACTTATTATCTTAGAGAGGAGATATTCAGGATCTTCAACTAAATTACTGATTTCATAACCAAAGATGTATGCTTTTCTTTGTTCTCCAATTAAAATCAACTGTAAATTATCTAATAACTCATTATAGTGATTCTGAACAGTGTGTAAGGCAAGCTCTTTTGCTTTTTCAGCTGCCTTATCAATGTATTTTCCTGTATCATCTTTTTCATGAGACCATGGTGGAATGCTTACAACTAATTTCAATTGATCTAAAAAATCATCTGGTTGTAACCATTTAGACCATTTTTTAAGACGTTCTAATTCCTCCTTTGGAATTTTAAGTCCTTCATACTTAATAGTATCCGTTATAGCTCCTAATGCACTTGGCCAAAAAGGTCCTCTTTTATCAATTATTGCTTGTAAAGCAATTTCAATCTCTTCTACTCTTCCATAAGAAACTAAACCCCGAATGCTTTTTGCTATTAATTCACATGCCTTCTCAGACATTTCTTCACTTTCTATTGCTATTCGAGTTAGCCTTTCGAGAGCGCTCTTCCAATACTCAAACACTTCATTCCAAGTCTTGGGTCTCCACTCCTGTTGTACTGGTCTACTCCCTTGTTTTTCAACTCCCACCATCCGATTAAAATGCTGGGTTTGCAAAGCATGTCCCAATGCTTCGACTCCTAATAGCTGTACTTCAGGCGATTTAGATTCTAAGGCATAATCTATTATCTTTATTCTTACATCGGGATGGGCTTGTGTCCCCGATAAAACATAATGAAATAGCTGTAGAAACTCTGCTGTTGCGTTGTTACCCCAACTTTCATTTTCTGCTGCAGCAAATAGTAATAATACCCTTGATGCTGATTCAAATGTTTCTTCCCAAAAACATAATTTTTCTAATGCCCAGATTATATTTCTTCTTCCCGGGCCTACTTGTAATAAGTCTTCAATACTCATTGATCCAAAAACTCTATTAAGTGCTCTTGTTGTAGCTACGGGGTTCACCTCTACTAAAGAGCGGAAGAGACGGGAACCATTTTCAGAATTTAGAACTTCCGCTTGGCCAAAAGGGGCTCGCTCTCCACATAAACTCGATGTTAATTCCTGCGCTTTAGGTAGAAAGTGGAGTTTTGCCATCTGATCACAGAGGGTTTCAGACATTCCATTCGGCATATCTGCTGTAACAATTTGATATGCCCTTTCGGGTGGACAGTTTTTCCACCAATCCGTAGCTAAGCGTATAGCTAACGGTTGCGGGGTAACTCTGATGTATCTTCCCCTTACGTCTAATATTCCCCTGTCAATAAAATACTGACAAGCACTATAGAATTCTTCATCAGTAATTTTACATATATTTTCTGTTATAAACTTACGTTGTGATGTAACCTCACCATCAAACCCCACGTATTCAAACAGGGCACAGGCCGATATAGCTTTATGTTTTACAGGGTCCTTGCCGTTTCTACCCCATAGCAGTTTATCTATTAAAACATCGTCTCTTAAGCTCCCAATATCGTCATCTTTGTTAAGTCTAGCTCTTGCTAAGAGCACAGCAATTTTAGGGAAACCTTGAGCAAAATCAACAATTCGTTCAATATCCTCTGGAGATATACCGGGATAACCTTGAGAAATGATCCCCTTAATTATTTCATTTGATACCTGTTTCAATTCAATATAAGGATGGTCAGAATTATGTCTCTCAGGATTAAAATCTAATGTTAGTAAATTCAATTGGCTTTCTGAGTGCTCTATTTCTTCCTTTAACATGCTATGCATTTCAGGATTGCAATTATCAACAATAACAGTGCCCCTCAAGCCTTGTGTTCTCCAAGTTGCAATAATAGCAGGTAATCCAACAGAATTAACGGCTGCATCCAAGTATATGACTTGATTACTTCTTGACAGTTGTTCTACATTACTTGAATCCTCTGGCGGGCGAAATGCTTCAAAGGCCAATCTCGTTTTACCTAAACCTGATAAACCTATAATGCGCGCAATCTTTCTAACACCTACAAAGTGGCTTCTTATTTGAGAAATATTGGACTCATTCGAATCATCTACTACATATGTGTAGCTATTTTCTTGATAACCACTCCAGTCTTTCCATGTCTTCGCACCATTTGGCAAGTATTTGCCTACCCATTTCCAAACAGCAACAACAGCTGAAATGGACTCGTTAGCCCAATTAGCTATTTTCCCTGCATCATAAATGTGAATAGACACAGATTTGCCATCTCCTTCAAATGAAGAATTACCAATTGCTTCTCTAAATGACTTAATTCTCGCTTTTTGCTGTTGTTCATTTAGAGTACGATTATGAAAAAGAATATATGCTCCAACATTCTCGATGACTTCTTTAACCATTGGTTTAAGTTCTTGATCATCTGAGAGAATTTCATCTTTGCATTTTGATGGAGGCATATCTGTAGCTTTACATTGAAACATTGTAAAACGGTTTGGCAGCCAATTTGTTTTATTAACTCCTCCCTCCCATTTTATCCTTCCATCTTCTCCACCGTCTGGGACAGTAATATTAAGAGCCACTCCAACTGAATTAGTCGAAATCTCCCATTTTTCCGCCTCAAAATATAACAACATTGATAACAATTCTGTTAGTTGTCGGTCCGATAATTTTTCTATATCGACGTTATCCACTTTTAAAAATTCCATTCTGCTCTCCTTTCTCAAAAAGACCTATATAATTACATACTGTATAAGCCTACTTCACCAAAGATCATATATATTTTTTATTACTCTTCTATGAAAATCCTCTATTTGCAACCCTCTTCCTATAGCTAACTTTATTGGCTTTTCCTAACAACCTCCTGCAGGTACTTATGCATATTTGGGTTTGTTGCGAATACATAACAACCGTTTATACCACGTGATAACAACACATAATAGATGCGTTTTATATAAGATTTTAATTCCTCGTTATTTAAGTCAGTACCTTTAATTGGGAGACCATTTCGATCCTTATATTTTTCCGGATTGACTATAATTTTTGCTTTGTTAAAATCATAGCCCCCATCTTCTTCGCCAGCATAATCACAATCAATTTCCTCCCCCAAAATAACTCCAACATAATTCAGATCTGCACCTTGGGTTGTATGAATACAACCTATCTCCTCTACGCTATTTTCTTGATTAATCCAACCTTTTGTTTTGGAATTCCATTTAAATCCTTCACCTGTAGTAGGATCTGTAATATCATGTAGATTCTTATTCTTCTGTGTAGCCCATTCCCAAGAGTAACCTGCAACAACACGACACAGTTCATGTTCATTATTCAGTTTCTTTACTGCTGCGTACAATTCTGAAATGGAGTCCATTATCTTAAAGTCATAGCCCTTCAGCAGCCCTTTTTCATAAACAGCGACATCATTAGCAATCTGTAGATATTTACGCAACCATGCTAAATATTGATCTCCAGACTTCAAACGAAACTGTTTACGTAAAATATAATTTTTATAATCAGCTGTCATTTGTTTAAAGCGAGCGGTATCTATATCCGCTGGTCGAATAGTTTGATACTGATCATACACAACCGTTAAATGATATGAATAGTCTGAAATCAATTCTAACTCCGTTTTATGACCATCAGCAGTGATCAAATGTTTCAAATCTCGAGCTTGCTTACCGAAATATTGCTTTAGACGATGCGCTTCATCTACAAAAACATATTTATATTTATCATCTTTACCTTTTGCCTTTTTAATAAATTGTGAAGGCGATAGTACGGTAATACCATGCAAACCAACTTTTCGAATTAAGTCTTTATATAAACCTAATGAATGGTTTTGAGGAATCACAAGTGCCACATCTTCACGATCTAGATCTTCACGATCCTTACCAGTTGTTTGGTCATAAATGAGTGCATATAAAATATTCGTCAATACTATTGTTTTACCCGTGCCTGGATCTCCGGTAATCAGATGTCGACTTTCTGATGTAGTAAGCATTGCTTCTAAGATGTCTTGGCAGACTTCAATTTGATTAGCTGAGAGCACCTTAAAGGGTGAGTATTTATAGATAAATTTATTATGAATTTCCTTTAGCTGTTCACTAGCAATTCCTTCTTGAATAAGCTTATCCCAAATTTTCACGAACATGTTATTTACATCTTCAATGCCGTTGTAAGAATGAATATTCTGCCCTTTAATTTTGTTAAGTAGATTAAACTTACCATCAGCTAATAAATAATCGATTAAAAGAGTTTCGATGTGTTTAATTGAGCTTTCGTTAAACAGTTCACTTTTAATAATAATGATCTCAGTAAATGTTTTACTAATATCTTTTAAATGTGCAGAAAAGCGACCGTATATGTCTGTAGACTTTCCTACATATAGATTTTTCTTATCACGTTGAATATAAACCACTGGCACAGTATCTATATCAAAGTCTTTAAAATCAATTTGTTCAAATTCCTTGCGTGATTTCTTAACCACTTCAAATGAAGATAATTTTGTCGGGAATAACATCAGGATCAACGCCTCACTTTCATAAATAACTTCTTGAATAACATTGCTGCGTACTCTGTTTAAAAATGTAACAAATCTCTCCTACAGTTCGTTATACTTTGTTTTTCTCCCGAAGGATTTTTCCACTGGATATTTTTTCGCATTCATTTTTAATTTCGAATGAACTGCATCTTCTAAATCAATATCCAACCTGTCACATAGGAGGAGCAAATATATCATGACATCAGCAACTTCTTCTCTGATTTCCTCGATTTTAGTTTCAGTTGCTTCTACGCTGGACTTCCATTGGAAATTTTCAAGTAATTCTGCTGCTTCTAGGTTTAAGGAAATTACTAAATCCTTTGCATTGTGAAACTTCCCCCAATCTCTCTCATTCCGAAAATGCAATACAGCTTTTTTCAAATTTTCCATTATTATAAACTCCTCTCCGCCTATACTTAGTTCCCGATACCATACATTTTACGTAGTTCTTTAAAACCTATCTCAATACCTATTGCCTCTAATTTCTCACGTCGTTCATAAAATAGCTTTCTTAGTATGTTCTCTTTTTCTTCATCTGTACCATGATGAATCTGACGATGACACGTAGGGCATAAGGCTAAAAGTTGCGATTCCCTATCCAAATTTACATCAAACTCTCCCTGATACTTCATTGGCACTAGATGATGCATTTCCAAATATCTTTTCCCAGTAACTTTCGAAGTAAATGAAGTATGCGAATCATCGAAGGCACACTTATATTCGGATAAACGAAGCGCTCTTGCTGCAACTTGAGCATCTCTTGGCCAACGTTCCTTTCTTAATTTATCAAAAACAGGATTTGGTTTTGGCAAAGGAATATCCTCAGTCTCCAATTCTGCCATTGAATTCTTTTCTGCTTCCTTTTCCTTTTTATCAAGGGTTGACTGCACACTATCTTGAAAATCCTCTTCTTGATATTGGTCCTCTTCTAAATAGTGACCATCATCACTTAACAACAAATAGTCATTAAATTGATCTACAGATCTTTCCCCCATCATATATTCAATTTCTTTGTAAGAAGTCAGCAATTCTTTAAGATCACTGATAAGTTCCTTTGAACTAGGCAAATTATTTGCACTATATAGACGCCCGAAAATATGGCCATTTTCGTAACCTTGCGCTAGATCCCCTCGTCCTCCTAAAGTAATTGCTGTTGCAGTCATATTAACTGGTGCAATATTTAATTTTTTCTTAATGATATTTGCAGTCGACCGTATTTTTTCACGACCCCATTTAGTACCATACTTGTTCTTAAAATAAGTCCATCCTTGGTTCAAGGATATATATACACCGCTCATATCTGCTTTGAACAAGTAAACAATGTAATAACCTCTTTTAGCTGTTGAGGTGATATCTCTAATAAATATTGAAATCCATGGTATTTCCGCCCATTGTCCTTGTCCAACTGAACCCACTATAAAGAATTGATTTTCATCTAATTCTGCCTCGTTAGCAATCGTGTTCTTAATGATATTCCGTACATGGTTACCCATTTCATGATTCTTGAACGATTCAGATCTTGCTTCTTGGTAATTATCGAGTATATATTTTAGTGCCTCACGCATGCTTAGCTCACTTTCTCTTTGATAGGTGTTTTTTTCTGTATCTTCCAATGAGCGATTAAGCATTGTATCAATTGATACTCCAAAATAGTCAGCTACCTTCACCAGAAATTCACTGTCTATTTTCTGATCTCCACTTTCCATCTTTGAAAGAGATGTAAAAGGAACAGCTAAATCTCCAGCCAATTCTCTCAGCGTTAGCCCTTTTGATTCTCTATAAAAACGTATAACAGACCCTAAACACTCATTAAACGCTGCCACATCAATCACCTCAATCAGAATAATATAATCATCATACCAGTTTTTCTCCATAAACCTCAACATGAATTTTTCTCTTTTAGAAACAAAATAACTCCCACTTATTATACTGAATCCAATAAATCAAAAAGACATTAGTCATAAAGAAATGTTTATTTACAAGTCACAAAAAAATGAAAAAGAGGCTTCCCAAAAGTTCAAAGAACTTATGGAAAACCTCTAATTTAGACCTGTATTGAAGTTAATGTTACTCTTTCGTTATCCTGGTTACCTTAAGAATAATATAGGTCTAATCCCAATTTTAATGGGATTCAGGAAGCATGATTACATCATTCCGCCCATTCCACCCATGCCGCCCATATCCGGCATTCCGCCGCCTGAGCCGCCTTCTTCTGGTTTGTCAGCTACGACTGCTTCAGTTGTTAGAAGCATTGCTGCTACAGAAGCTGCGTTTTGAAGTGCAGAGCGAGTTACTTTTGTTGGGTCAACGATTCCTTTTTCGATCATGTTTACCCATTCGTTTGTTGCTGCGTTGAAGCCTACGCCAATTTCTTCGTTTTTCAAGCGCTCAACGATAACGGATCCTTCAAGACCTGCGTTATGAGCAATTTGACGAATTGGCTCTTCAAGAGAACGTAGAACGATGTTTACACCTGTTTGAACGTCACCATCAGCTTCAATTGAAGCGACTTTGTTGTATACATTCACAAGTGCTGTACCACCACCGGATACGATACCTTCTTCAACTGCTGCACGAGTTGAGTTCAGTGCATCCTCGATGCGTAGTTTACGCTCTTTTAGTTCTGTTTCAGTTGCAGCACCAACTTTGATGACAGCGACGCCGCCAGCTAGTTTTGCAAGACGTTCTTGTAATTTTTCTTTATCGAATTCAGAAGTTGTTTCTTCTACTTGTGCACGGATTTGGTTCACACGTGCTGCGATTTGAGCAGAATCTCCTGAACCTTCAACGATTGTTGTGTTTTCTTTTGTCACAACGACTTTAGACGCGCGACCAAGCTGACCGATTTCAGTTGATTTCAGGTCAAGTCCTAGATCTTCTGTGATTAATTCTCCGCCAGTTAGAACAGAGATGTCTTCAAGCATTGCTTTACGACGATCACCGAATCCAGGTGCTTTTACTGCTACTGCGTTGAATGTACCACGAAGTTTGTTCACAACAAGAGTTGCAAGTGCTTCGCCTTCTACATCTTCAGCAATAAGCAATAATGGTTTTCCTTGTTGTACAACTTGCTCAAGTACAGGAAGGATTTCTTGAATGTTTGTGATCTTTTTATCTGTGATTAAGATGTAAGGATTTTCAAGAACTGCTTCCATCTTATCAGAATCTGTCACCATGTATGGAGAAGCATATCCGCGGTCAAACTGCATACCTTCAACCACTTCTAGCTCAGTTGTGAAACCTTTAGATTCTTCAATTGTGATAACTCCGTCGTTGCCAACGCGCTCCATCGCTTCAGCGATTAGGCTGCCGACTTCTTCGTCTGCTGCAGAAATAGCCGCAACTTGAGCAATTGATTCTTTACCTTCGATTGGTTTAGAAATCTCGTGCAAGCCTTCAAGTGCTACTTTTACTGCTTCTTCGATCCCTTTACGAACGCCAACAGGGTTTGCACCAGCTGTTACGTTTTTAAGACCTTCACGGATCATCGCTTGAGCTAGAACTGTTGCAGTCGTTGTACCGTCACCAGCTACGTCGTTTGTTTTGCTTGCAACTTCAGCCACAAGTTTTGCACCCATGTTTTCAAATGCATCTTCTAATTCGATTTCTTTTGCAATCGTTACACCATCATTTGTGATAAGTGGAGAACCGAATTTTTTCTCAAGAACCACGTTACGTCCTTTTGGTCCTAAAGTTACTTTTACAGCATCTGCAAGTGCATCTACACCACGTAACATCGCACGACGTGCTTCTTCACTGAACTTAATATCTTTTGCCATAATAACGAAACCTCCTCAGTCTTTTTAAAAATATATCTCAATGCTTTTTTATGTGATTAACCAATAACAGCTAAAATGTCGCTCTCACGAAGGATTAAATATTCTTTTCCTTCATATTTCACTTCAGTGCCTGCATATTTTGAGAAGATAATGCGGTCGCCTGTGCTTACTTCTAACGCAACGCGCTCACCACTTTCAAGTACACGCCCTGAACCTGCTGCAACAATTTTACCTTCTTGCGGTTTTTCTTTTGCAGAATCCGGTAAAACAATACCGCTAGCGGTTTTTTCCTCAGATTCAACGAGTTCAATGATTACGCGATCGCCTAATGGCTTTAACATAAGAAACAACCTCCTCAATTTTTATATGTAGTCTTTTTTAGCACTCATCACCAGTGAGTGCTAACACATTTATTATAATAAAGAATGTCTTCTGCAATTTCAAGTGAAAACCTTTAAAAATTTTTACGCTTTCACGATCTTTTTGAATCTCAGATTCTTTCCTTTTCATCGTAAAAGAAGACTTGTGTTACAATAAATTTAGTTCTTTTAGTAAAGGGGTTTTCGTTACTTGAAAAAACAATATTGGTACATCATCTTAACGTATATATTGGTACAGGTATCTGCGTTTCCTTATTTTCTCATAATGAAATGGCTGGGATTCATTCAATCACCGATGACTCAAACAGAGCTTTCAAAATTATCAGGAACGTGGACAATCATCAGTTTCTGTATCGGATTGATCATTATTCTGCTCATCCTTCGAACCGTCCCAAAAGCTTCACTGCGAAATGAAGCGCCAGCTTCAATCGGTTCTGCTATCGCATGGATCATTGGCGGTTTCTTTCTTTCTCTCTTTGCACAATCAATTGCGGGGGCGATTGAACAATATGCATTTGGCATTGGACGAGAATCTGAAAATACCCAAAACATTTTATCCATTATGGATGCCGTTCCTTGGCTTGTGATCGTCATCGCCCTGATTGGACCGATATTAGAGGAAATCATTTTCCGTAAAATCATCTTTGGTGTGATTTATGAAAAAACGAATTTCTTCATTGGAGCACTTGCCAGTTCAGTGGTTTTCGCTGCTGTACATTATGATTTTCCCCATATCTTGCTCTATACCGCAATGGGCTTTACCTTTGCCTTTTTATATGCGAAAACAAAACGAATCATTGTCCCAATCGGCGCTCATATGCTGATGAACTCACTTGTCGTTCTTGTGCAGATTGAGCCAGTGAAAAAAATGATTGAAGAACAATCTCAAACCATGCAAATGATTATTGGAGGCTTTTTCTCATGAGAAACCCAGTCGTATGGGGCATCATTTATTTTGCCGTAGGTGTGGCTTTCACCTATATGGCCATTCAAAATCCAGGTGACATGTGGTCATTTTACAGCATTTTGCTGATGGTGTTTGCGGCCTATAATATCAATATCGCGCTTAAAATGTTTGCCTTCTCTGTCAAACTCAAAAAACAGCAGCAAAAATAAATCAAAAACCATTTTCCGCGTTTGGAAAATGGTTTTTTTATGGAGGATGTAACTTCATGGAACATGAAAAACTTCGTTTCTTCAATGATCAGCATGAAACCATTGGAGCTGCCGCTCGTTCAGATGTCCACGCCCAAGGTCTTTGGCATGAAACATTTCATTTCTGGCTTCTTAAAAAGGAGCTTGGCACCGTGTATCTCTATTTTCAGCTAAGGAGTCCTGCAAAAAAGGATTTTCCTTCACTGTTTGATATCACCGCAGCAGGTCACCTTCTCGCAGATGAACAGCCTTCTGATGGCTTAAGAGAGGTAGAAGAAGAACTTGGTCTTTCTATCCTTTTTGAGGACCTTACTTATACAGGAATCATAAAAGATGAAATTCACCTGCCTTCTTTCATCGACCGTGAGTTCTGCCATGTGTATCTTTATATGAATGAAGAAAAGCACATGGAAGTTCATCTACAGAAAGAAGAAGTCGCTGGTCTGTACAGAGCAAAACTGGTTGATGCACAGCAGCTTTTAACAGGATCATGTGAAAGAATTCGTATCGAGGGCTTTATAGTTGATGCAAACGGAGAACGACGTGAGGAAAGCATCGAAGTGGGTATTCATAATTTTGTCCCGCATGAGCCTGCCTATTATGAGCACCTCTTTCACACGATCAATCAATTTCTTACACAATAGAAAAAGCATCGTGATCCCTTATTGGATCATGATGCTTTTTTATGAAACATAATGTTTTTCTTTCTCCTCTGTTTGCTGCATTTTGCGGTAGGTCACTCTTGAAATGATAATGCTCACTTCGTATAAAACGAGCATTGGCAAGGTGACCATGAGGTGAGAAACAAGCTCTGGCGGTGTAATGAGTGCGGCAATGACAAGGAGGACAAAATAGGCATACTTCCGTATTTTTGATAAAAACATCGGTGTGATGATGCCGAGTCTTGTGAGAAACATCAACACGACGGGCATCTGAAACAAAAAGCCAAATGGAAGTGTTAGCTGCATTAGAAATGTAAAATACTCATGAATCCCAATGACTTGCTCTACATTTAAATCATTCGACATTCGCATCATAAAATCGACGACAAACGGAAATAAAATAAAGTAAGAGAAAGCCACACCGCTCAAAAATAAAAGCAGTGCAATCGGAATGTAAGCAAGTGTCACCTTTCTTTCTTTCTCATATAAGCCAGGACTCACAAACGCCCACAGCTGATATAAAATAACGGGACACGTCAAAACCAAAGCAATGACAAATGCGAACTGCATAAACACGTACAGTGGATCTGTAAGTTTAAATGCATTCAGCGTCAGTGTTGCCGCTTCATCGGTATTTTGTAAATACACAATGACCGGCTTAGCGAGAAAAAAACCAGCCACCATAAAGGCGACAAAAAACATCGCAATGATCACTAGGCGTTTTCGCAGTTCCACAATATGCTCCATAAGCGGCATATCTTTGACATTCATGAAGCTCATCCTATTCTACTGATCTTCTTTTTTCTTTTTTTCTTCCTGATCATCAGCTAAGCCTTTTGTGGCATTTTTGAATTCACGTAATGTATCTCCTGCTGCTCTTCCTAATTCAGGAAGCTTTTTCGGCCCAAAAATAATGAGCGCTACAATCGCAATCAGAATCAAACTCCCAGGACCGATCGGACCCATTTGCTCCACCCCCTTTACCCCTTTTCGTCAGTCCTCCTGCGTAACAGAGTAATGCTTTAAGAAATACACAAGAGACTGAAGTTCAACCGCCAAATCTATATGATGAATTCGAATGTGTTCCGGCACATTCAATCGAGCCGGCGTAAAGTTAAGGATTCCTTTGATGCCAAGGGCAATCAAACGATCTGTAATGGATTGAGCTGCTACGGCAGGTACTGTCAAAATTGCAACAGGGATATCTCCTACCTCTTGAACATGCTCTTCAAGCTTATCCAAATCATAGACAGGCACGCCGCCTATCTCACTTCCTATTTTACTCTCATTGACGTCAAAAGCCATTGAAATTTTTGTATTATTATTTTTTATGAAATTATAGTGTAAAAAAGCAGTCCCTAAATTCCCGACACCGATGAGCATGACATTGGTCATTTCATCTTGGTCAAGGGTCTTTCTGAAGAAGGTCAAGAGATAATCGACATTATAGCCATACCCTTTCTTCCCAAGTGCACCAAAGTACGAAAAATCTCGGCGAATGGTAGCAGAATCCACTTTGACTGCATCACTAAGCTCAGCTGATGACACCCTTTGTTTTCCTGATGCATGCAAATTTTTTAAAAAACGGTAGTAAAGCGGCAAACGTTTGGCTGTCGCTTGTGGAATTTTTGACTGATCTATATTCATATAAGGTCCTCCAACTTAAATATCAGATGCTCTGTGAAAATCACCGTTTTTCCCGCCTGTCTTTTCAATTAGATAGGTTGGACCGATGATCATGCCTTTATCAATCGCTTTGCACATATCGTAAACGGTCAGTGCACATACTGAAGCAGAAGTGAGCGCTTCCATCTCCACACCCGTACTTCCTTTTGTTTTCACCTGTACTTGTATGTTCAGGATGTGCGCATTTCCGTCTTCCTCCCAATTAAAGGAGATATCCACGCCTTTTAGTGCAAGCGGATGACACATTGGAATGATGGTAGATGTTTGCTTTGCTGCCATGATGCCAGCAACCTGTGCAACAGACAGCACATCCCCTTTTCCAATTTCATGCTGTTGTATTTTATGAAACACTTCTTTTATCATACGAACACTTGAAACAGCAACGGCGGTTCTCACTGTAGACGATTTGTCACTAATGTCGACCATCTTTGCTCTCCCCTGTTCGTTAAAGTGGCTAAATTGACTCATCTTTCAACGCTCCCTCACTCAAATGATACACTATTTTTTCCTATCTGTCTTTCATTTGAATATGGCGATTGTATGTAACATTTGCCGGTTTACTGCTGATAAGCTACACTTAACATATTATAGCAGAGGTGAAGTTACATGATGATTCTACAAGTGAATCAGCTGTCCAAATCGTTTGGCGCTGATACCGTTTTAACGAATATAAAATTGGAAGTCAAAGCAAGGGATCGAATTGCCATTGTAGGTCGTAACGGCGCAGGCAAATCCACGCTTTTGAAAATCATTGCCGGTCAAATGTCTTACGAGCAAGGTGAGATCATCAAACCAAAAGACCTATCGATCGGCTATTTAGCACAGCATACCGATGTGACGTCTACACGTACGCTAAAAGACGAATTATTATCGGTTTTTGATCATTTAAAAGAGATGGAACAAGAGATGAGAACCATTGAGGAGAAAATGGCTTCTTCCACAGGTTCTGAGCTGGAAGCCCTGATGAAAACCTATGACAGGCTTCAGCAGGAATTTAAAGATCAAGGCGGCTATCAATATGAAGCAGATGTCCGCTCCATTCTTCATGGACTCGGCTTTAGTCATTTTGAAGATGAGACAACCGTCCAATCTTTAAGCGGCGGCCAGAAAACCCGTTTAGCACTTGGAAAGCTCTTGTTAATGAAACCAGAACTCTTAATTCTGGATGAGCCGACAAACCATTTAGATATTGATACCTTATCATGGCTTGAGCAGTATTTGCAAAATTATACAGGTGCCATTCTCATCGTGTCCCATGACCGCTATTTCTTAGACAAAGTCGTAAACCACGTCTATGAAGTCTCAAGAACTTCGATGAAAAAGTTTGCAGGGAACTATAGTAAGTATCTGGATCTGAAAGCAGAGCAGCTCGAGCGGGATATGAAACTATACGAAAAGCAGCAAGAAGAGATCTCAAAGCTCCAGGATTTCGTGGACCGCAACCTGGCAAGAGCCTCCACCACAAAGCGCGCTCAAAGCAGACGCAAACAGCTCGAACGGATGGATCGTTTAGATAAGCCTTTAGGAGATGAAAAATCTGCAAACTTTCATTTTGATATTACGAGACAAAGCGGCAATGATGTACTGAAGGTACATGATCTCGATATTAGTTATGATGAAAAAACACCGCTCCTATCCTCTCTTTCTTTTCAGATTAAACGCGAGGATAGTGTGGCACTCATTGGTCCTAACGGGATCGGGAAATCAACCCTTTTAAAAACGTTAACGAACACATTAACACCAGTAAAAGGCGACATCACTTTTGGATCTCATGTCACGATCGGCTACTATGACCAAGAGCAAGCCAAACTGACATCCTCGAAAAAAGTGCTAAATGAGCTTTGGGATGATTATCCTCATATGAATGAAAAAGAAATTCGGACATGTTTAGGAAATTTCCTCTTTTCAGGGGATGACGTTTTAAAGCCTGTCCATGCATTAAGCGGTGGAGAAAAAGCACGCCTTGCGCTGGCAAAGCTGATGCTTCAAAAAGCCAATTTCCTTATTCTCGATGAACCTACAAACCATCTGGACTTAGATAGTAAGGAAATTTTAGAGAATGCACTGATCGATTATCCAGGAACCATCTTATTTGTTTCGCATGATCGTTATTTCATCAATCGTCTGGCAACGAAAGTATTTGAGCTGTCGCCTACAGAAACTAAAGAATATCTCGGTGATTATGACTACTACCTCGAAAAGAAAAATGAACAACTAGAGCTGAAGGCACTTCAAGAAAATGAACCGGTTAAAAAACAAGCTGCCCAGCCAGTAGAAACAACAAAGCTTTCTTATGCGGAAGAAAAAGAACTGAAAAAGAAAGAAAGACAAAAGCAGCGCAGGATTGAAGAAATTGAAAAACGGATTGCTGTCATTGAAGACAAGCTCGGTGAAAATGAAGAGCTGTTATGTGATCCTGATATTTTTCAAGATCACGAGAAGGTCCAAGCCATTCAAACAGAAAATGATACGCTCAATCAAGAGTTAGAATCACTTTTTGCGGAGTGGGAAGAGCTGTCAGATTCTTAAAGAGTGCCCTAAAGGGTACTCTTTTTTCTTTCAATGAAAATTTATTATCCACAACGATACCCACAATAACTTCTTGATTATTCTTAAACACTTTAGACTTATCCACTTTATCCACAGTGTTTTAATCACATATCCACAAAAAAGGTCGTATTTATACACATCCTCTTCACTTTAAAACAAAATTTTCTAACAATTGTGGATATTTAGCGTTTACATGTGAATAAATCGCTTTCATAGAAAAATAAAAAACCCCTGTAATCCACAGGAGTTTTATTTATATGAGACTAGCGGCAATCCTGGCTGGCCATTCATCGCCATATCGCCTCTGATTCCTTTTTCAAACGCAATGGTTCCAGCGGCAGCGATCATGGCTGCATTGTCTGTACAAAGTGATAATGGCGGAATAATAACCTTCACGTCTGGCAGTTTCGTGAATGCTGATGTTAAAGCTTCTCTTAGTCCTTTATTGGCAGCGACTCCTCCAGCTAGAACAACCTGCTTCACACCATAGGCTGCTGCTGCTTTCAATGTTTTCCCAACAAGCACCTCAATGACACTTGCTTGAAAACTTGCGGCTAAATTCTCTGGGGCAATCGTTTCTCCCTTTTGTGACGCATTGTGTAAGGTGTTGATCACAGCTGATTTTAAACCACTGAAGCTAAAGTGATAAGACCCTTCTTCAAGCCATGCACGAGGAAGCTTAATTGTCGGCTCTCCTTCATGTGCTAACCGATCAATATGAGGTCCGCCTGGGTACGGGAGACCCATCGTCCGGGCCACTTTATCGTAGGCTTCTCCAGCTGCATCATCCAATGTTTCTCCGATGACCTCAAAAGATCCGTGCTCCTTCATTAAAACAAGCTCAGTATGTCCGCCAGAGACAACAAGAGCTAAACATGGAAACTCCAATTCATCAACCAGCTGGTTGGCATAAATATGCCCTGCAATATGATGAACACCAACAAGAGGAATTTGATGGGCAAAGCTCAGTGCCTTTGCTGCATTGACGCCAATCAGCAGGGCACCGACGAGACCGGGCCCTTCCGTAACAGCAATCGCATCCAAATCCTTTAAGCTCATACCCGCCTGTGTCATCACTTCTTCTAATACGATGGTGACTTGCTCCACGTGATGCCTCGAAGCAATTTCAGGTACAACACCGCCAAATCGTTTATGACTGTCTATTTGAGAGGCGACCACATTTGCCACGATTTCCTTTCCATTTTTCACAATGGATGCAGCTGTTTCATCACAGCTTGTTTCTATTCCTAATATGAATCGATCTGTTTGTTCACTCATTTATATTCACCCACATGACTAATGCATCTTCTCCATTATCCGTATAATAATTCTTTCGAATAGAAGCTGGTCTGAAACCGAGCTTTTCATAGAGGGATTGTGCTGGTGTATTTGAAACCCGCACCTCTAAAGAAAGATGATCTGTCTTTTTTTCTTTGCAAAATTCCATGACATATCGAAGCAATGCTTCCCCGTAGCCTTTTCCTCTATGCTCAGGGAGAATCGCAATGTTCGTAATTTGTGCATCGTCCATGACAATCCAGACCCCGCAATATCCAACAGGCTGCTGATCTTCTTCGATGAGGAAATAATGGCTGTATTGGTTATGAAGAATCTCATAGACAAACGATTCCTTTTTCCAAGGCGCTGTAAACGAATGCACTTCAATCGTATACACCTCTGGAATGTCCGCTACTGTCATTTGTCGTATTTCTGCTATGTTAAGGTTATTTTTGTCCTTCAAGCCATTTCACTTCCGCTTCTGCCAAACGAATATAGTTAGGAATAAGCTGATGAACATCTTCAGCAGGACGATCTGCGCCTAAAAATGCAAGCACTGAAGGTCTTGGGTTATGAAATGTCCCCTCTGCCAGTACAGCCGTTTCTCCTAAAATGGAGCGAATGCTCTCTTCATGAAGGTGCACATCTTGTCCAAGAAATAGAACAGGCTTTCCTGTCTTCTTCAGCTCTTGAAGCCAATCCGTGAGCAGGATATTTTGATCTGGTTCGACCTCTTTGATCTTACCTTTTTCAAACGTATATAGCCCAGTATAAACTTGTCCTCTTCTCGCATCAAATAGAGGTGAGATATACCCATCAAAATATTGGCCATTTGCCGCAAGCGCTTCTAAACTCGAAACAGCCGATATCGGGATAGACAGCGTCCACGCAAGTGTTTTTGCTATGGTAACACCTATTCTGACGCCAGTGTAAGAACCAGGTCCTTTTGCCACAACGATTTTACTTAGTTCGCTTGGTGCTACACCACATTCTTTCATCAATGCTTCAACAGTGGGCATCGCTCGGACGGAATGGTTCTTTTTTAAATACGTAATGCTCTCGCCAATCACAGTGAGGTCTCTTACAAGAGCAATTCCTAGTGTATGGTTTGATGTATCAATGGCCAGTATGGTCAAATTCTTTCATCTCCTTACAAAGGGACTCATAACGCTCCCCTTTTGCATCAAACGTGAGATGCCGTTCTTCTTCACGTTCTGTTCTCAGCATTTCAATTTTTAAATAGGAAGAAGGCAATTGAGGTTCAATCAGATGTGCCCATTCAACCAAGCATACACCTTCACCCTCAAAATATTCTTCTAGTCCGATGTCTTCTTCCGCATCTTCCATGCGGTACACGTCCATATGATAAAGTGGCAGTCTGCCATCGGTGTATTCTTTAATAATTGTAAAGGTGGGGCTATTGACGATACGGGTAATTCCTAAGCCTTCCGCAAAACCTTTTGAAAAAGTGGTTTTGCCTGCGCCTAAATCTCCTTCTAATGTCAATACATCGCCTGGCATCACAAGTTTGGCCAAAGCAGCGGCAATTCGTTTCGTCTCATCCGCACCTTTTGTTGTCCATGTTAATTTCACCGTTGATGTCACCTCATTTCTTAAAATGATTATATCCTTTTTTCATTAACATTGTTTGTTGATCATTGTCTTTTAACATAACACCGGCTGCTTGATCCTTTTTGACTTGTCCAATACGTGTGATCTGAATGCCTTCTTTTCGACATTGAGATTCAAAGCTTTCCCAATCAGTTTCTGGTATCGTTCCAGTTAAAACAAAGTCTTCTCCCCCAAATAACACCCATTCAAGCCAGTCTTTGCGCAGCACCTGTAAATCTGGATGAATTGGAAGCTTATCAGCTTCTATCTCGATCCTCACACCGCTCGCTTCAGCTATCTCATTCAACTCACTCGCTAATCCATCACTCACATCATTCAAGGTGACCCGCGGGAAACTTGAACAAATGTGACCAGCAGCAATATGAGGCTGAGGCATTTTGTGACGCTTAAGAAAGAAATCAGCGTCGACCGCCTTAGAAGGGACTGCTTCGTTCATTAAGATTGATAACCCAGCAGCCGACGAACCCAGTTCACCTGTGACAAAGACGACGTCTCCAGTTTGAGCACTGTGACGATAACAAGCCGTTCCCTTTGACACCTCACCAATGACCGTCACGGTAATGACAAAGTCACTACGGGTGGCTACTGTATCTCCACCAATCAAATCCATACGATAGGTGTCAGCCAACGCTTTCATTCCCTCATAAAGAGCCGTGACGATTGTTTCATCACCATGAGGCGGGATTGCAATTGAAACAAGATAATACTTTGGGGTGCCTCCCATTGCAGCGATATCACTGACATTGACTGCCAGTGCCTTAAAGCCAACTTCAAAAGGTGTGGAAAAGTCAAAACGAAAATGAACATGTTCCACCATTGTATCAACACAAACGACCTCTTCACAATGTGAATGAGGTTGATAAACACTTGCATCATCACCGATGCCCATGATCAAAGAGCGCTGATATGTATCTTTTGGTGTGATTCGGCGAATAAGATCAAATTCATCCATAAAAAGACAGCCCCTTCTTGCAATCAATTGGTTAAGTAGACATGATGTCAAACACAGTTAGTATTAGTGTAGCGAATATAAGTCTCAGTTCCAACTAAAAATGGTATAAAGAAAGCCTGGTGTGTAAAAACCAGGCTGGGTTGAAGTAATCTATCTATTCTTTCATATAGTGTAGCCAAACACAAATCATTTCATTGCATCGTTGGTACTTATAGAAAGAAAAAGACATAAAAAAAAACGAAACTATACGTTTTCGTTTACAAGTTATAAAAATGGCGGTCCGGACGGGACTCGAACCCGCGACCTCCTGCGTGACAGGCAGGCATTCTAACCAACTGAACTACCGGACCATTTTGGTTGCGGGGGCAGGATTTGAACCTGCGACCTTCGGGTTA